>JGI12316J15309_10002179_pt1 | contig 289418 bp, 277 predicted proteins | sample MarCyaLeptolynsp_FD_15309 | JGI IMG/M metagenome (IMG submission 15309) | reverse complement strand
GGATTCTGGACGGCGTCACGCCGCGCTTCCGATGCCTCCAGCATCGCTGCGCCCGGCCTTCCTGGCCAGAAGACCGGATACGGCGTCTCAATGGGGCCGAATTAAGGCACGAGGCTCTAGACGCTAAAGCTTGCGCACCGGGTAGCCGAACGGTGTCGCCGTCGGCGCGAGGGTGTCGGTAAGGGATCGGCGGCTCTCCTGGTCCCGGACCATCTTCAGCACGAAGGCGTCCGGCGCATGATCGGCGGCATGGCGGCGGCGGACGACCTCCAGGGCCTGATCCGTCGTCATGGATTTATACCGCCGCCCCTCGCACCCGACCGCCGCCAGCGCGATCGCGCCGCCTTCATCATGCTCCAAATGGCCGCGCGTCCCGACATAGGCATAGGCCGTGCGGTGCAGGGTCGCGCCATCGGTCTCCAGCGCGACATCGTCCAAAGCGGCATAGAAATAGTTGGCCGCGCTGATCTCGCTTCGATGCATGATCTCCAACTGCCGGTCGTCGAGCCAGGTGATCGCCAGTTCGACCGACGACCCTTCCGACACCTGAAGCATTGCCGGAACGGCGCCGTAGCTGGTGATGTGGGCGGAGTAGACCACGTCGAAACCGCGCAGGCGGGCGCGCTCGACCGGGATAAGGTGATCCGCTTCGTGCCCGAATTTCTGCGTCAGGCGTTCCGGCGACTGATTGGAGCCGAAGGCCAGAACCGGCGAACGGCCCTTGGTCATCTCCGGGTCGAACGCGCCCGTCCTGCCATCCAGATAGGAGAAACTTCGCCGGGGAAAGACGTAGGGATAGTTCCGCGCGCGGGCCAGAACCGCGGCGCGGTCGGCGTCAGACATCTCTACTGCTGATCGATCCGGTAGCGGGCGTAGGCATCGTCCACGTTGGAAGAGGATTTCTGCCACCACACTTTCCGCGCCTCTTCATAGGTGTCGAACGGGCCGATCCGTTCCTCTTCGCCGCGTGCGATGGTCTTGAAGTCCGTGTCGGTATAGACCCCGCCGACGACCCAGAATTCGTGATGCTCTTCCTTGCGGATGTCGAAGCGGGCATAGGCCTCGTCCACATTCTCCATGCTCTTGGCGCGCCAGACCGCCTTGGCCTCCGCATAAGTGTCGAAGGGACCCAGTTCGGCGGGCGCGTCGCCCCCCGCGATGGTCTGGAAATCCGTCCCCGTATAGACGCCACCGACAACCCAATACCGTTCCGACATCTTCCGCTCCCGATCTGCGGTCAAAGATCCATCTCGCACCCTACGCGTATACTGGGTGACCGTCCCGCGCTCAACCCGCTTCGGGCTTGACGCGCCATGGGATTGTCCGCTTCATCGCCCTCCCTTTCAATGGTTTGGACAGCATCGATGCCTTACGCCTCCCTGCGGGAATTCATGGACCGGCTTGAAGCCGAGCGGCGGTTGGTTCGGGTCGAACACCCGGTTTCGACCTATCTGGAGATGACCGAGATCCAGACCCGGCTGCTGGCGGAACGCGGACCGGCGGTGCTGTTCGAGAATGTCGTGGGACGGGACGGCGCGCCCGGCGAGATGCCGGTGCTGGTGAACCTGTTCGGGTCGGTCGAACGGGTCGCCTGGGGCATGGACCGAACGCCGGAAGAACTGCGCGAGGTCGGCGAGACGCTGGCCTTCCTGCGCCAGCCGGAACCGCCGGGCGGCTTCAAGGAAGCGGTCGGCATGCTGCCGCTGCTGAAAACCGTCATGGCCATGCGCCCGCGCACCACCGGGCAGGCCCCGTGCCAGGAAATCGTTCTGGAGGGCGACGAGATCGATCTGGGCAAGCTGCCGATCCAGTCCTGCTGGCCGGGCGAGCCGGCGCCGCTGATCACCTGGCCGCTGATCGTGACCCAGGGCCCCAACCCGAAGGGCGACAAGACGGACGCCTTCAATCTCGGCATCTACCGCATGCAGGTGGTGGGCAAGGACAAGACCCTGATGCGCTGGCTGAAACACCGCGGCGGCGCGCAGCATTACCGGAAATGGAAGAACGAGCGGCCCGATCCGCTCCCCGCAGCCGCCGTGCTCGGGGCCGACCCGGGTACTATCCTGGCCGCCGTCACCCCGGTGCCGGACACCTTGAGCGAATACCAGTTCGCCGGCCTGCTGCGCGGCAAGAAGGTCGAGCTGACCGACTGCCGGACCGTGCCCCTGAAGGTGCCCGCGGAAGCCGAGATCGTTCTGGAAGGCCATGTCATGCTGGACGAGTTCGGGGACGAAGGCCCTTACGGCGACCACACCGGCTACTACAATGCCGTCGAGCAGTTCCCGGTTTTCAAGATTTCCGCCATCACCATGCGGAAGAAGCCGATCTATCTGTCGACCTTCACGGGCCGCCCGCCGGACGAACCCTCGGTCCTGGGCGAGGCGCTGAACGAGGTCTTCATTCCCCTGCTGCAGCAACAGTTTCCTGAGATTCTGGATTTCTGGCTGCCGCCGGAAGGCTGCAGTTACCGGATTGCGGTCATCTCGATGAAGAAGGCCTATCCCGGGCATGCCAAGCGGGTGATGATGGGGGCATGGTCCTATCTGCGCCAATTCATGTACACGAAATGGCTGATCGTGGTGGATGACGACATCGACGCGCGGGACTGGAAAGACGTGATGTGGGCGATGTCGACCCGCATGGACCCGGCCCGCGACATCACGGTGATCGAAAACACGCCCATCGATTATCTGGACTTCGCCTCGCCGGAAAGCGGCCTGGGATCGAAGATCGGTCTGGACGCCACTAACAAATGGCCGCCGGAGACCCACCGGGAATGGGGCGAGAAGCTCTACATGGAAAAGGATGTGGTCGACAGGATCGACAGGATCTGGGGAGATTTGGGCCTTCCCGGCAGCGGCAAGAGCATCTGGTGATCGCCTAACATTTTTCGATCCGAGCTATTCATAAATGTCGCTCTAACCCTGAGCGGCGCCGTGCTAGGGTCCTGCCAATCACAGTATTCGGACCCCTGATCATGACCGCCATCGCCAAGGACGCCCCGCGCGACCGCCTGCCCTATCTGTTCAGCGCCGGGCATATGTGCATCGACTGGCCGTTCGGCGCGGCCTACCTGATCGTGCCCGCGGCCGGTGTGACGTTCGGCTGGACCCCGGCGCAGGTCGGCACGGTGCTGACCGTCCAAAGCGTCGTCGCCTCCATGGCCTATGTTCCGGCGGGCCTGCTGACCGACCGGCTGGCGGAACGCGGTCGCATCCTGGCCCTGACCTTCCTGTGGGTGGTGGTGGGCTATGCGTTCGCCAGCACGGCGGACAGCCTGTGGGCGCTTGCCGCCCTGATGGCCCTGGCCTCGATCGGGGATGCCGCCTGGCATCCGATGGCGACGGGGATTCTGATGAAATCCTCTCCCACCGGGCGGGGCCGCATTCTCGGTATTCACGCCATCGGCGGAACCTTGGCCGGCGTCTTCGCGCCTTTGATGGCGGGCTTTCTGCTGGAACAGGTCGACTGGCGCACGACCCTGCAGTGGGTTTTGATCCCGACCGCCGCGATGGGCTTGTTCTTTCTGTTCTATGTCGGCCCGCGCGTGCCGCGCGTGGCCCCCGACCAGGTGCAGCGGCCAAGCCTGAAGGCGATCCTGCGGGATTGGTGGACGCCGTTTGGGATTTGTCTGGCCCTGATGATGATGGTGTTCAATCTGGGTGTGATCGGGGCGACGGCGATGGCGCCGCTCTATCTGCGGGACGTCCATGCGCTGGACGCTTTCTCCGTCGGATTGATCTTTTCGGGGGCCGTCTTGGTGGGCGCGCTGCTGCAGCCCCGGGTGGGGCATCTCTCCGACACTATCGGCCGCTGGCCGACCATCGGGGCCGGCGCGCTGTTCGGCGGCGCGGGTGCGGTCACCCTGTTCCTGGCCGAGGATTTTTCGATCGCCGTGACGGGCCTCGTGCTCTGTATCGGGGCGCTGAACGCGGTGCGATCCTGCATCCTGGCCTGTGCGGTCGATCTTTCCGGCAAAGGCGAGTCGACGACCCTGGCGATCGCCTTCGCGGTGTTGGACGGGGTGGGCGCCTTCGGCGCGGTGTTGGCCGGAACCCTGGGCGCCGTCGACATCAAACAGGCCTTCTTGCTGACCATCGGCTGCAGCGCTGTCTCGATCCTGCTGGTGATGCTGCTGAGCCGCCTGTCTCACGCTTCCGCGACAGCCCGTTGAAGCCGCAGGCCCGCCGCCATACTTTAGGTCTGATCCATTCAGGCTGAGGAGGCTGCCGCCATGTTCTTTTTCAACACAGGCAAGAAGAAGGAAATGCCGAGCGCTGAGGACGCGCTTGCAGGGCGGAGCGACCCCTTGGACACGCCAGACACCCACTTCGTCAACGGGGCGCGGATCAAACCGCCGTTCCCAGAAGGCATGCAGCAGATCATCTTTGGTCTAGGCTGCTTCTGGGGCGCGGAACGGGTGTTCTGGCAAACCCCCGGCGTCTACGCCACGGCGGTGGGCTATGCCGCCGGCCACACGCCGAACCCGACCTACGAGGAAGTCTGCTCCGGACGGACCGGACATAACGAGGTTGTCCTCGTCGTCTACGATCCGGAGAAGGTTTCCACGGCGGAACTGCTGAAGACCTTTTGGGAATCCCACGATCCGACCCAGGGGATGCGGCAGGGGAACGACATCGGCACGCAATACCGGTCCGGGATCTATGTTTACAGCGCAGACCAGCGCGCCTTGGCCGACGCCTCCAAGGCCGACTACGAGAAAGCAATCGGCCGACACGGCATGGGCGCGATCACGACTGAGATCAAGGATGCGCCCGCCTTCTTCTATGCCGAGGATTATCACCAGCAGTATCTGGCAAAGGTGCCGAACGGCTATTGCGGGCTGGGCGGGACGGGTATCACCTGCCCGATGCCGAAGTCGGACGCCGCCGCAGCTGAGTAAGCGAAACGCGGCCCATCCGGCATCGCGCCGGGTTGCTGTCGCGGAGGGTTATTCCCCGGAGTCGGCGGGGGCTGACGCCCCCTCTCCTTGGTTTCCGGACTCGCCGGAACCCTGCTTATCGGGCTTCGACTGTTCACCGTCGAAGTCGGTGACGCCGTCCGACAGCGCGTAACAGGCGAGACGAATTGAGAGCGGAATCTCTACTTTTTTGCCGTCCCGCTCACCCTTTTCGTAGTACTGCACGACCCGCCTTTTGAGCCCCAGCATATGCGCCGCGTCTTTCTGAGACAGGCCGAGCGACTTTCGCCATTTCTTAAAAGCTGCAGGCTTCACGCCATATCCCCTTGAAAAACCGTAATAATTTATCTGGTGCGACCCTCATTACTCAATCGCACTATACAAATCACACATATATCCATCAAGAAAAAGCGCACAAAGTGCGTATTTTTCTCTTGATATGTGCACACGGTGCGCCTACCTTTTGACATAAGCGCACAGCGTGCGCAAGGCGGAGTCGGTACGGGAGGAGAATTACAGCCGCCTTCACCGCTTTTTAGTAAAGGATAAGAACTATGACACATACTTTGTACATCTGGCGAGAGAAAGCCTATGACGGCGAAATCGCTCTGGCCCGCGATGGACGTCTGTATGATTCAGCGGGTGCGAAAAAAGCAGATACTTTGGAAACACATCCCAAGCTCGTCTACCGCGTCCGGTACGACGGCACCGAAGAACTGCTGACCGACCCGGTCGACGTCTATCACGTGACCCATCAGCATCCCGACAGCGCTGTGGATATTCTGCCCGTGGTGGCATAACGGTTTTCCCGAGACCGGCGGGGGCATTTGACCCCGCCGCTTGGGCTTGATGAGGGCCGGCGTTCGTGTGGATGCGCCGGCCCTCTTCGATTCCGGGGACGGCCGACCTCTTTCGACGTCCCGAAAATCCCGGCTTGACCCGGTATCTCCGCGCCAGTACCGTCCGGCCATGGTTTCGACCCTGAACATTCTTCCGTTGAGCGGCCTTCTAGGCCTGCGACTTACCGGCCCGGCGCTATAACGCCGGGGGCCTGCGGGCCGTGCTTTGCCAGGCAAAGCGACTTCATCAGGGAATTCCCGTTTCATCGATTGGAACACCAGGCCGACGCCATGACTGTCATTATCTGCATCCGACATGATCTTCCCATCTTGACCGGCGAACGACTTACAGGCGGTCGCCGCACCCTTTGAAGCCGCCCGGCGACCGCAATAACGGCTGGACAATCCCTTGTAAGATCATGAAAGTCCGCCCGCCTTGAATTGACCGCGGGCCGACCGCAGCAGGAGAAAATAAATGGCAACTACGATGCCGTTTGAGAAATACCGACCGTTCGAGCCGATCAATCTGCCGGACCGGTCGTGGCCCGGCAAAACCATCACCAAGGCGCCTACCTGGTGCAGCGTCGATCTGCGTGACGGCAATCAGGCGCTGATCGAGCCGATGGGGCCGGAGCGCAAGATGCGCATGTTCGAAACCTTGGTGCAGATGGGATTCAAGGAGATCGAGATCGGTTTTCCCAGCGCCTCCCAGACCGACTTCGACTTCGTCCGCACCCTGATCGAGGAAAACCGGATCCCGGACGACGTCACGGTTCAGGTGCTGACACAGGCGCGCGACCATCTGATCGCCCGAACCTTCGAGTCCTTGAAGGGCGCGAAACAAGCGATCCTGCATCTCTACAATTCCACCTCCACCCTGCAGCGCCGAGTCGTGTTCAACCAGGACCGCGAGGGCGTGCGGCAGATTGCGGAGGACGGCGCGAAACTGGTGGCCGAGCACGCGGCGAAACAGGACGACACGGACTGGACCTTCCAATACTCGCCAGAGAGCTTCACTCAAACCGAATTGGACTACGCCCTGGAGGTTTGCGAGTCGGTGATGGATATCTGGCAGGCTTCGCCGGACAACAAAGTCATCATCAATTTGCCCGCCACAGTCGAGGTATCGACGCCCAATATCTATGCGGATCAGATCGAATGGATGGCGCGCAATTTCAGCGACCGGGACCGCGTCATCCTGTCTTTGCATCCGCATAACGACCGGGGCACCGGCGTCGCGGCGGCGGAGTTCGGCGTGATGGCAGGCGCGGACCGGATCGAGGGCACGCTGTTCGGCAACGGCGAGCGGACCGGCAATGTGGACATTGTCACCCTGGGCATGAACCTTTACAGCCAGGGCGTCGACCCGACCTTGGATTTCTCCAACATGCGGGATCTGGTCCGGGTCGCGGAATACTGCAATCAACTGCCGATCCATCCGCGCCATCCCTATGGCGGCGATCTGGTCTTCACGGCGTTCTCCGGCAGCCACCAGGACGCTATCAACAAGGGCTTGAAGGCGATGGAACAGTCGAACAGCGGATCGTGGGAAGTTCCCTATCTGCCGATCGATCCGTCCGACGTGGGCGCAACCTACGAGGCGGTTATTCGGATCAACAGCCAGTCGGGCAAGGGCGGTGTTGCCTATGTCATGGAGGCGGACCACGGTTTCAAGCTGCCGCGCCGGCTGCAGATGGAATTCTCCAAATCGGTGCAACGGCTCGCCGACGACACCGGTCAGGAACTCACCAGCGACATGATCTACCGGACGTTCGACGAACAGTACCTGTCGAACGAAACGCCCTATGCCTTCGTCACCCACACCACGGTACCGGACACCCACGCTTCGGAACTGCGGCGGATCGAGGCAACGGTAACGCGGAACGGGGAAGAGATCGTGGTCCACGGCAAGGGCAACGGACCGATCGACGCCTTCGTCCATGCGCTGAAAGACGAAGCGGGGATAGAGATCAAGGTGATCGACTATTCCGAACACGCGATCACTGCGGGATCGGACGCCCAGGCGGTCGCCTATCTGGAAGCGGAGACCGGCAACGGCACGCGTCTACACGGGGTCGGACGCGACCGGAACATCGTCCGCGCGTCGTTGAAAGCAATCTGCAGCGCGGTCAACCGGGCGATTGCCGTGTAATCGTCATGAAATGCGCGGCGTGTCGACGCCAAAAAAAGAAACACCGGGGGTCGCCCCGGTGTTTTTCGTTGAAGACGAGTGCGCCTCTACTGGAACCGTTCCCTCATAAAGGCCAGCAGATCGGCCCGACTCTGCTCGTCGCGCACGCCGCGGAAGGCCATGCGGTTCTTCTTGATGAAACGCCGGGGGCGCTCAACGAACGCATCCATCGACTGTTCGTCCCAGACTGCACCGGTCTGATGCTTTTCCTGGAAGGCATTCGAATACCGGAAACCGTCCGCCGCGCCGATAGGCGCACCCCAGATTCCGTGCAAGGACGGGCCGCTGCGATGGCGCCCCTCTTCCATGGAATGACAGGAGGCGCATTGCGTCAGGAAAACCTCTTCACCGCGCACGGCGTCCGACGCCTGCGCGCCCGCCGTCCCCAAAACAATCGCCAACCCGGCGACATACCCAACAGCTCTCATGGTCGAAACCCTCGTATCTGCAGATGCGGCACGTGTGACCGGTCAGATATGACGTATATGAGCAATGACAAGAGATACCTAAAAGGCAATATAGTTGCGCAGGGTCAATCGCCGGGCGCTGAGGCCCTGGTATAAGGCAAAGATCCCAACATCTTACCCTCTGGACATTGAAATGACCGAAACCGTCCACCTCCGGCGCAGTGCGCCGGGCGATCTTCAACAGATCGAGAGCCTTTATCCGAAAGCCTTCCCGGAGGAGGATCTGCTCCCTGTCGTCAGGGCACTGCTTGCAGAACCCGACGGCGTCCTGTCACTGCTGGCGACAGCGGGCGAGACAGTCGTGGGAAGCGTGATTTTCACGGAGTGCCGCGTTACCGGAAACCCGCGCCGTGTCGACATGCTGGCGCCGCTGTGCGTTACACCGGCGCTCCAGAAACAGGGCATCGGCGGCAAACTGGTTCGGGCCGGCCTGAAGATGTTGGCGGACGCGGGATCCGACCGGGTCTTCGTTCTCGGCGACCCGTCCTATTATGGCCGTTTCGGATTTCGGCCCGACGCACGGGTTGCACCGCCCTACCCCATGCCGGAAGCGTACCGCGACGCTTGGCAATCGCTTGGCCTGCAAGACCAAGCGCCGCCCATGGAAGGGGAGCTGTCCGTTCCGGCACCCTGGCGCGACAAGGCGCTCTGGTCCGAATGAGGAGCTAGCCGCCCTAACCGCCGAGCGATTTCAGATAGGATATCACCGCGGCACGGTCCGCCGGGTCCTTGAAACCCTTGAACTGCATCCGCGTGCGCTTGATGTAACGGCGCGGCTTTTTCAGGAATGTGTCGAGCGCCTCGGCATTCCAAAGATCGCCCGTTTTCGACCGTTCCTCGAACGCCTTCGAATACCGGAAATCGCCGACGCCGCCGATTGGGCGGAGCCAGATTCCGTCCAGCGACGGCCCCGTCCTATGCCGGCCGGGCGTCAGGGAATGGCAGGCCCCGCAGACCGACCGGAACAGCTCTTCCCCACGCGCCAGATCCTCCGCCGCAGCCGGTGCGGCCGCCAGACAAAGACAGAAAAGGAGAAGGCGTTTGTACATGATCCGTCAGGAGTGTCGCGAATTTGCACGGAACCATGGCCCGCGAAGACATGTACTATATTAGGCGCCGCGCATGCCCGCATTGATTAAGAACAAAATCCCATTCACAAAACCCAACCGTCAGGAAACGTCACGGACCGGCGGGCCATGTTCAACGACCTGAACGATGTCCGACAGCGTGATGTCGGGATAATGCTCTCGCATACCGTGGAGCATCACCGGGTCCGGCCAATCCTCCTCCCGGCCGACAAACCCTGCCGCGTCCGACAGCGGCATCGAGGTACAGCGGTGGACCATGACCACCGCCGTCATGGTTGGATCGTCGTCGCAGATGTACCGCATTGGACCGGGAACGATCATCGTCTCTCGCCACCGGATGGTGGAGGTTTTCTCGCCGCTCAGCACCAACGGGAACAAGCGGGACACGATCCCGAGGGACTGCATCAGCCTGTCCGATCAGGATTTCGTATCCCCGACCCCGTTCAGCTTAGCCATGGCGTCGACCAGATGCGGCACGTGCTGATCGCCGAAGCCGGCCGCGACCGCCTGGGCGAAAGCCTGAAAGACACCCGACCCGACCGGCGAGGTGACGCCGAGGCTTTTGGTCAGATCCTGGTAATAGCCGACATCCTTGCGCGCATTGGTCAGCGCGAACTTCAGGCCGGAGGGATCGCCCTCGATCGGATAGCGCATGATATTCTGGAACATGCCGCTGTTGAGGATACCGGCGGAAACCAGTTCGCGGAACTTCTCCAGATCGATCCCGGCGGCGCGCGCGGTGGTGATCACTTCAGAGGTGGTCGCCGCGATGGTCATGCCGAGGAAATTGTTGAGCAGCTTGATCGTGTGCCCGGCGCCCAACCCGCCGACATGGAAGATGTTCTCGCAATAGGCTTCCATCACCGGCTTCATGTCTTCGAACAGGTCCGCGTCGCCACCGACCATGGTGTTGAGGATGCCGGCCTCGGCCTCTACCGGGGTGCGGGCGAGCGGCGCATCCAGCATGCGCACGCCGTGGCCGGCCGCGACCTCAGCGATCTTCTGCGTGGAAGTGGGATCGGCCGTGCTGGTGTCGATCAACACCATCCCGTCCGATGCCCCGTCCAGCAGGCCGCCCGGCCCCATCACGGTCGCCTCGATGGTGGGCGAGTTCGGCAGGCACAGGATGACCACGTCCGACGCCGCGGCGACCTCCATCGCGGTTCCCACTTCGACCGCGCCCTTGGAGACCAGATCCTCCACAGGATCGCGGTTGCGGTGGCCCATCAGGGTCACCGGAAAACCTTTTTCCAGCAGGTTCTTGGCCATGCCATGGCCCATCAAGCCGACGCCGATAAAGCCGATTTTCTTGTCCGTCATGATCCGCCTCCCCTTTCGTGGTTCGGCGGCAGGTTAGAACTTCAGAAGAAAACCGACAATCTTGCGGGTGCGTTCGGAGAAAAGAGACGGGGTGTAGTAGCTGCCCGCCGCCCGCTTGGAGACCTCGCTCAAGGTCGGATAGGGGAAAGTGAGGCCCGCAATCGCGCCGATCTTCTGTTTGCCGGCGATGGCCTGGACCCAGGGCATGATCAGCTCGCCCGCATTGCGTCCGGCGATGCTGGCGCCCTTCACCCGGCCCTTTTTGTCGGTGATGACCTTGATGAGGCCGTCGGTTTCGCGTTCCGCCTGGGCCCGGTCGTTTTCCGCGAAACTCCAGCGCAGGATCTTGAAATTCCCCTCGCCCAGCGTCTTCACCGCGTCGGCCTCGGTCATCCCGACATGCGCCATTTCCGGGTCCGTATAGGTCACCCACGGAAAGGCGGAGGTGTCTGCTTTGGCCCAGAACATCTTGAACAGCGTTTGCCGGATGATCAGACCCGCATGGTAGTTCGCCATATGGGTGAATTGAAGCCCGCCCGCGACGTCGCCGATGGCGAAGACGCGTTTGTTGCTGGTTTTCAGATTGGGTCCAACTGTGATTCCCCGACGGGTGTGGTCGATTCCCGCTTTTTCGAGATCGAGGTCCTCGATATTGGGAACGCGGCCGGCCGCAATCAGCAGGTGGCTGCCGGTCAGGATGCGCGTTTCGCCATCCTTTTCGACCTCGACCGAAACGCCGGCATCCGTCTTGGCGGTCGAGACGACCTTGGTCCCTTCCAGTAAGGTCAGCCCGTCCGCGCGCAGCCGGTTCTTGACGATGCCCGCCACTTCCGGGTCGTCGCGGCCCAGCACCTCGAACATTTCCACCACGGTCACCTGGGCGCCCAAGCGCCGGTGGGCCTGCGCCATCTCGATCCCGATCGGGCCACCGCCGACCACGATGAGATGCTCCACCGTATCGCCGATATCGAAGATCGATTCGTTGGTGTGATGCGGCGTTTCCGCCAAGCCCGGAACAGGCGGCACCATGGGCCGCGAACCGGTGGCGACGACAAAGTGCTTGGCGCGCACGATATGGCCTTGATCCGTCGTGACTTCGGCCGGGCCGGAGAATTTGGCGGAAGCCTGAAGCACGGTAACGCCGAGCCCCTCGAACCGTTCGACCGAATCCATCGGCGCGATGGCGGCGATGACGCCTTTGACGTGATCCCGCACTTTGGCCATGTCCACGGCAGGATCCACCGCGCCGATCCCGAACCGGCCGGCGTGGCGCATGCTGTGGGCGGTGTGCGCCGCCGCGATCAGCGCCTTGGAGGGAACGCAGCCGGTATTCAGGCAGTCGCCGCCCATTTCGCCACGCTCGATGAGCACGGTCCGCGCCCCCATCTGCGAAGCGCCGGCGGCGACCGACAGGCCGCCGGACCCGGCACCGATTACACAGATATCCGTTTCAATGACTGACGACATGACTAACCCTCTTTACCGGTCCTTGAATACCGCCGCCTCAGGTAATCGGCGGCACGGGCTTGTTCCATGCACGGCCTGTCACAAGATCGTCAGCTTCCGTCAACCCGACCGGCCCAGCGTCTTGGAGCCAATTTCGAAACTGTCCTTGCTCAGCACCGGAACCGCGAGAATCCGCTCCAGTTCCTGTTGCATCAAGGCCTGCCGGTCCGGGTCGTAGCGCCGCCAGTTGCCGAACGCCCCCAACATCCGCGCGGCGACCTGGGGGTTGAGGGAATCGAGTTCGATGAGACTGTCGGCCACGAACCGGTAGGCGGCGCCGTCGGCCTGGTGGAAATTAACCGCATTGCCCATCGCAAACGCCCCGATCAGGGAGCGGAACCGGTTCGGGTTGCGGATGTCGAACAGCGGGTGTTTGGCAAGCGATTGAACCGAGGTCAGCGCGCCGGGCCGGCCCGCCATGGCCTGCAGGGCGAACCACTTGTCCATCACCTGTTCGTTCGCCGACCAGCGTTCGGCGAAGGCGGCCAGCGCCTGTTCGCGATCGGCCCCGTCCGTATCGATCAGAACCGCCAGCGCGGCGACCGTGTCCGTCATATTGTCGGCCTGGTCGAAATGCCGTTTCGCCAGGGCCGCGGAAGGGCTGTCCAACTCGGCCGTCAGATAGGCCAGGGCCGCATTCCGAAGCGCCCGCAGACCCGCCTGTTCCGCGCTCGGCTCGAACGCGCCGATGACCGTGCTGTCTTCGTAGGCCTGCCGGAATTCCGCCGCCAGGGCCGACCCGATCGTCCGGCGCAAACGCCGCCGCACGGCGTGGATCTCGTCCACATGAACCACCGGCATTTGTTCGCCGATATACTCCTCGGACGGCAATGTGATCGCCAGGGCTTTGTACGCGGGATCGAGCGCGGCGTCCGACAGGATGTTCCGCACCCCCTCGATAAACGGAGCCGCCGCATCCGGTTCCGCCGCCTCGCCGGAGACCGCGGCCTCCACCGCCGCCGTCATCAGGCGCACGGCATAGCTTTGGCCGGCATCCCAGCGGGCGAAAGGGTCGCGGTCGTGGGCCATGAGAAACGCCAAATCCCGGTCCGTATGGTCTGTCTTTACCACAACTGGGGCACCGAATCCGCGATTCACGGAAAAAACCGGCCGGCTGGGAATCTCCTTGAAGACTATCGCATCCCGTTCGGCCGTGACGTGCAGAAGCCCGTCCGCACCCAAGGAAGCTGCATCGCTTTTCAAGGGGATTTCGTCCCCATTGGCCCCCAGCAGGCCGATCCGCAGTGGAATATGTACCGGCATCTTGTCCGGTTGTCCGGGGGTCGGCGCGGTGGCTTGGGAAATTCGCAAGGTCGCCGTTTTCGCCTCCGCATCATAGGCGGTCTCTACCGTGACCATCGGTGTGCCGGCCTGCGAGTACCATGTTTTGAACCCGCTCAGATCCTCCCCGGTCGCGTCCGCCATCGCCGCCACGAAGTCGTCGCAGGTTACCGCCTGTCCGTCATGACGCTCGAAATAGAGCCTCATGCCCGCCTGGAACCCCTCTTCCCCCAGCAAGGTGTGCAACATGCCGATGACCTCGGCCCCCTTCTCGTACACCGTCGCCGTGTAGAAATTGTTGATCTCGATGTAGGAGTCGGGACGCACCGGGTGGGCAAGCGGTCCGGAATCCTCAGGAAACTGACGGGCGCGCAAGGCACGGACGTCCTGAATGCGCTTCACCGCGCGCGAGCGCTGATCCGACGAAAACTCCTGATCGCGGAACACGGTCAGCCCTTCCTTCAGGCTCAGTTGGAACCAGTCGCGGCAGGTAACCCGGTTGCCGGTCCAATTGTGGAAGTATTCGTGCGCCACGATGGCTTCGATATTGGCGAAATCCTGATCCGTCGCCGTATCCCGGTCGGCCAGAACGTATTTCGCGTTGAAGATGTTGAGGCTCTTGTTCTCCATCGCGCCCATGTTGAAATGACTGACGGCGACGATGTTGAAGATGTCCAGATCGTACTCAAGGCCGAAACGCTCTTCGTCCCAAAGCATGGACCGCTTCAAGGAATCCATCGCGTAACCGCAGCGCGCTTCGTTGCCGTGTTCGACATAGATCCGCAGCGTGACGTCCCGGCCGGAGCGTGTCCGGAAGGCGTCCTCGACCATGCCGAGGTCCCCGCCGACCAGGGCGAAAAGATAACTCGGCTTGAGGAACGGATCTTCCCAGACCGTTTCGTGCCGCCCGTCTTCCAAGGCGCGGCTTGCGGTTTGGTTGCCGTTAGAGAGCAACACCGGGTAGGCCGCCTGCGCCGCGCGGATGGTGACGCGGTAGCGCGACATCACGTCGGGCCGGTCGGGGAAGTAGGTGATCCGTCGAAAGCCTTCCGCCTCGCATTGCGTGCAGAACATGCCCTTGGAAACGTAGAGCCCCTCCAACCGCGTGTTTTCCGCCGGACAGATTGCGACCTCAGTCCGCAGCGTAAACGCCGCCGGCGGGCCGAAGACCGTCAACCGTTCCTCGGTCCGGTCGTAAGCGGAGGCGGGCAAACGCTCTCCATCCAGGGCAATGGAGACGAGTTCCAGCGCTTCGCCGTCGAGGACCAGAGGTGCCTGCGGATCCGCCGCTGGATCGCGGCGCACAGACAGTATCGCCGTGACCAGGGTGCGTTGCGGATCCAAATCGAACTCGAGGTCGACCGTCTGGATCCTGTAATTTGGCGGGGTGTAGTCTTCTAACCGGATCGTCTGCGGCAGGTCGGTCTTCATCGCGGCATCATCTCCAAGCATGGGTCGGCTTGGAACCTAGAGCATGAAGAGAGGAGTTGGAACCACCGAGGCGTTGCGACCGCGACACGGTTTGCACTAGGGCCTGTCACATTTACTTAGAAGCAATGGAAATCGCCTTTCCGTTTAGCCGGGCAAAAGCCGGTTTGCAGGCGATGCAGCGCATCGGCAAGGATCGTCGGCGCCGTTCGGCTGACCGGAAGGGCGACCAGAGGCGGTCTTTGCAGCCTTTCGGACTGCATCAGTCCTCGCTTGCAATGCATACAGCACCGCGGCGCAACGCCTTCCTAGCCGAAAAGCTGCGAAGACCGTCTTAGGGGTTCCAAAGAAACGTGATCCGCATTAAGGCCGGCTGGCGACGCCGCTCGGCCCCTGGGTCTTGGCTTCCGCAAGGGCTTCTTCGGCCGTCGCAACCAAACCGTCGAAGTCCATCTTCTTGTCCCGCATGGCTGCGACGCCGGCGCAAACCTCTGCGTCGATCGCGGTGCCCGCGTGCTGAAGACCGCTGCGCGACAGGCGTTCGCAAATTCTGACCCCGGCTTCCCGCGCCTCGGGCAAATCCGTCTCGGGCATGATTGCGATGAAGCGTCCATCTTCGATACGGGCCAGCAAATCCACAACCCGCAACGCATGGCCGGCGACGCGGTTCACATGTTTGATTACCGCTTCCCGGTGTTCGCGGTGTTCAAGTGAATACAGGTTCACCACGTCGAACCGCATGATCGTCACCGGCCGGTCGTATCGGCGGTAGGTTTCAACCGCCTCCGCGCCCCGACGCTCGGCCGAGCGCCAATTACAACTGCCTGTCAGGGCATCGGTCAGGGTGAGTTCTTCCAACTGATCCTGGGCTTTTCGGATTTCGGAGATGTCGCGCGAAATGACGATCCGTCCGCCGCTGTCGAGAGGGTATTGGTTCAGCCGCACGACGTTGTCCCCGGGCAGGCTGAGTTCCAAACCGCTTTCCGGAATCGTTTGTTCAGCGACGGCGCGGCGTGCCTCGAAGCGCAGCGTATCAATCAGCACACCGCCGTCGGCGTCCTCGATGCGGACGCCGTCGGAGGCCAATTGAAGCGCCCGCTCCAGGATCTGGAGCTTTGCACTGTCGTCCGTCATTTCCACCCTCGGTCTAGCTTACACATACCGCCCGGGTTGTATTGCCATGCTTCAGAGAGGACTCACGACGCATGGCTCCGGGCTTTGCTTGAATCGCTGACGAATGTGTCAGGGGACGCCGGAATTACCTGTGACCTGCCTCACTACTCGCAAATATTTTAGCGGTATCTGAGCAATCCGCACAACCCTTTGACAAAACTATAAAATCCACAGCTGGAACGGCTAGAGGACGCGATCCTCGGGCATATCGGAAGGTAATTCCCGACTTCGCGTAGCTACCATCCCGGGGCAGGCGCGGATCTGACGCCACCAAGCCAACAGGTCCGGAAACCGCTCGGCGGCCCGCGCACCCTGCTCGCTGCGCATCCCGTAATCCATCATGGGGGCTAGGAACAGGTCAGCGATATCTATGCCGGAGGAAACCGTCTCTTTCGCGCTCAGAAGCGGCGTCAGGGCGCCGAAAGCCCGCGCCACATCGGTTTCGGCCGCCGCGGCAACCGCATCATCCACTGTTTCCCCTTTCAGGGGCTTGCTCACGGTTTCGACAAAAAGTCCCCAGACGAGAGGGCGGTACAGATAGTTGTCGCAGATTCCGACAATCTGGTTTTGCAGTCCCCGTTGAGCGGCATCGCCGGGTGTAAGGACGGGGCCGGGAAATGCCTCATCGACATAACGTACGATCGCCTGCGTTTCGTAGAACGTCAGACCACCATGCCGAAGCACCGGCATTTTCCCGAACGGATGCAGATCGGGGCCCGCCTTGCCAGGGTCCGGCTCGAACGGGTTCAGGTGCTCCAACCGGTAGTCCACGCCCTTTTCGAACAGGGCGAACCGCGCAATCCGGACATAGACGCTGAAGTCCATGCCGTACAGGACGACCTCGCCGTCCGACGGTTTTCCCTCGGTACTCAGAGCCCGGCCAGCCGTTCGGCATGCCAGGAGACATGGTCGTCCATGAAGCTGGCGATGAAGTAATAGCTGTGATCGTAGCCGTCCTGCATTCGCAAGGTCAGCGGAACGCCGGCATGACGGCAGGCATCGGCGAACAGGTGCGGCAAAAGCTCGGTTTCCAGAAACTCGTCCTGCGTCCCCTGATCGATCAGGATATCGCCCTTCCAGCCCACGGAAGCCACGAGTTTGCAGGCGTCGTAGTGCGGCCAGGCCGCCTCGTCATCCCCCAGATACCCGCTCAAGGCGTGCCGGCCCCAGGGACAGGCCATCGGCGACACAATCGGCGAAAACGCGGAGATCGATTGGAACCGGTCCGGGTTCTTCATACCCACCGTCAGCGCCCCATGACCGCCCATCGAATGGCCGAAGACCCCTTGTTTTTCCGGATCAACGCCGGGAATTTCACTGTCGATCAGGGTCGGCAGTTCTTCTGAAACGTAGCTGTACATCCGATAGTTCGCGTTCCAGGGCGATGCCGTGGCGTCGACGTAAAAGCCGGCTCCCGTGCCAAAATCGTACCGGTCCTCGTCCGGCACGCCCGGCCCGCGCGGCGAAGTATCCGGCGCGACGATCATCACGCCATGCTCGGCGGCGGCACGCTGAATACCGCCCTTCACCGTTACATTCTCCCAGGTACAGGTCAGTCCGGAGAGATAGTAGAGAACGGGGACCGGCCCGGCTTCCGCTTGCGGCGGCGTATAGACGGCAAATTTCATCGGGGTCAGTGTACTGCGGCTGTCGTGGCTATAGACCCGCTGCACGCCCCCGAAGCTTTTCCACTCGTTTTCGACCTTCAGCGACATATCGGGTTCCTCGGGAAGGGTTCAGTTGTCGTCACGACCGTTCCGGGTCGGCCCCGAAGCGAGCGACCGCAACGGCACAGAACTGTTGTTCGCGGCTGCGACGCCGAAGCGCCGCAGCATCCGTGCTAGTAAACAACCACCGACCGGATGCTCTCGCCTGCATGCATCAGGTCGAAGCCCTTGTTTATCTCGTCGAGCGGCATCGTGTGGGTGATCATCGGATCGATCTCGATCTTGCCATCCATGTACCAGTCGACGATCTTGGGGACGTCCGTCCGGCCGCGCGCGCCGCCGAAGGCCGTGCCGCGCCAGACCCGCCCGGTGACCAGTTGGAATGGACGTGTGGCAATTTCCTGACCCGCGCCGGCGACGCCGATGATGATGCTCTCGCCCCAGCCCTTATGGCAGCATTCCAACGCCTGGCGCATGGTATTGACGTTGCCGATGCACTCAAAGCTGTAGTCCGCGCCGCCGCCGGTCAGATCCACCAGATAGGGCACGAGATCGTCCTCGACTTCCTTCGGGTTGACGAAGTGCGTCATGCCGAACCGCTCGGCCATTTCCTTTTTGTCGTTATTCAGGTCTACGCCGACAATCATGTTCGCGCCGGCGAGCCGCGCGCCCTGGATCACGTTCAAGCCGATGCCGCCCAATCCGAATACGATGACATTCGATCCCGGTTCCACCTTGGCGGTGTTGATGACGGCGCCAATCCCCGTGGTGACGCCGCAACCGATGTAACAGATCTTATCGAACGGGGCGTCTTCGCGGACCTTCGCCAGCGCGATCTCGGGCAGCACCGTATAGTTCGCGAAGGTCGAGGTGCCCATGTAGTGGAAGATCTTTTCCCCGCCGATGGAAAAGCGGGACGTGCCGTTCGGCATCAGGCCTTGGCCCTGAGTCACGCGGATCTTCTGGCACAGGTTCGTCTTGGGGTTCAGACAGTAATCGCACTCCCGGCATTCGGGCGTGTAGAGCGGGATCACGTGATCGCCTTTTTTCAGGGATGTCACCCCTTCGCCGACATCGACGACGACGCCAGCCCCTTCGTGCCCCAGGATCGCGGGAAAGATCCCCTCCGGATCGGCGCCGGACAGCGTGAATTCGTCAGTATGGCAGATCCCCGTCGCCTTGACCTCGACCAGAACTTCGCCGGCCTGAGGGCCTTCCAGTTGAACCGTTTCGATTGAAAGGGGCGCACCGGCTTTGTGCGCAACCGCGGCACGGACATCCATGACTTTCTCCCCGCTTGCCAGTTGTTCTATCCGCGGAGCGTGACAGGGTTTTTTTCACCGTGCAAGGCCCGGCGCGCAGCCGCGGATCAAGGGGATACGGAAGCGTCCCAAAGCGTCTCGATACGCTCCTTGATCATCAACGCTTCCTCCCATCGATCCGACAATTCGTAGCCGTCCGGGCCGGTGATGGCGTATTCAGGCGGCCCCAATTCGCAGAGGAAGTTGAGGACGGCGTCGGGCCCGGCCCGGCCGCGCCAATGGCCGATACCGTCGGCCCACCATTTCGAGAATTGATCGAACCATTTCCGATGCTGCGGAAAACTGATTTGAACCTGCACCTGTTCGCGGCTGGCGACTCTGCCCTGAAGGGCCTCAGACCGCGCCAGGATGCGTTGGATCAGGGCATCGTCTTCGTCCGAGATCGGGAACCAGAATTCACGGTCGACCAGGTAGTGCGAAAGGTCTGCGCACAAGGCCATCTCCGGCACCGCATCGATCAGTTGCAGCGTGGCGAACAGATCATTGGTAATGCAGTTCCGGTGCGTTTCGAAAAGGATCGGGACGTCTTCTTCCCCCGCCATCTCGATCCAGGCGCGCACCACCGGGATCATGTCCTCGACCCGGATCGGCATGACCTGACCGATGATGTTAACGAACCTCGTGTCGAACTGTTTCGACATCTGCAGGACCGGGCGCAGATCCTCTATGGTCTGGGGAAACGCGTTGATCAGGCATCCAAGACCGTGTTTCTCGAAATGGGGCCGGGTCGCCAGCGCCTGGTCGTTGTCCATAACCCCAAGGTCGATAGCCATGCCCGCATAGCCGGCGTCGGCCACCATCGTAAAACTGTCGGCCACCGGCCGCTCGACCCCGTCCGGCCGCCGCAGTTCCATGGCCCACAGCGACTGAAAAACCTCCAGCCTTTGCATCAGGTCTGACGCGCCCCCACGGCGGCATCGCTGTCCAGCCCGTCGGCAATCCACACGGCGTCGTCTGGATAATCGGCCTCGCTACGGCCGTTCCACAGCCGCGCGAAGACCTGTGCTTGAAAGGCGAAATAGCCCATCGTGTGCGGCTCACGGCCCATCGCGTCGGTGATCTCCCGGTGCAGATCGGGCAGCTTGTGGAACGGTACGGACGGAAAAGTGTGGTGCGCGGTGTGGTACTGCATGTTCCAGGCGAGCCAGCGCATCACCGGGTTCGTCCGCACGGTGCGGGTGTTCTCCAGCGTGTTCGGCAAATGAGACAGCCCCAGATGCTCGCTGGTGTTCTGCAATTGGTGGACGATCTTGCACAGCATCATCGGCGCCAGCCAATAGAGCACGGCGGCCCAGCTTTCGAACCACACGGAAAGCCCCGCGATGACACAGTAACCGGCGACATGGAGCCGCCCTTCGCGAACGATCAGGCCCTTTTCCTTGTCGCGGATATAGGGCTCGACCACGATGCCGCGGACAAACCGCAGCAGACGCGCAATGCGGCTTTGCCAGTAGCTCACACCGGACAGCCAGAGCAGATAGGAGGACAAGGTATAGGGCGGCCGGCCCAACTCGCCGTCCTTTTCCCAATCCTGCGTATGCCGGTGATGGGCGAAATGCTGGATCTGGTCGAAGTCGCGCGGATAGAGCTGCACGAAGCCGATCGCGCGCCCGAACCATTCATTCAGCCAGCGCGGCCCGAAGACCGTGTTGTGGCTCAACTCATGCTGCGCGGCGTAGAGGAAGTTGATCAGAACCCCGTGCGCGATGAAAAGCGGCACCGCCCACCAGGCGCCCCACGATTGCGAAAGCAGCCAACCCGTCACCGCCAGAGCCCCCAGATGACTGGCCATATGCAACGCCCCGCGCAATGTGGAACGCGTGCTCAGCGCCTTGAGCCGCTGTGGTTCGAGGAGACCGCGTCGCCCGATGAAATCGTCTACGGATCGTTCCGCCATTTCGCCCGTCCTCAACCCGTCGCCAATGCGGCGAGGTTTTCCTTCATCTTGTTCATCATCGCGACGTAGTCCGTATAGACCGTCACGAACTGAAATCCTTCCGCGATCCAATGGTTCGCCATCTCGACCGAGCCGCAATGAATGCCCGCCGCCAGACCGTGTTCCCGCGCCCGGCGTCCGATTTCGGCGATCGCATCGACCACTTCGGGAATGGTCGGCGTGCCGTTGGGCGGATGTCCCAAGCTAAGCGCCAGGTCGCTGGGCCCGACATAGACGCCGTCGATCCCGTCGGTCTTGCAGATCGCTTCCAGGTTGCTCATCGCCTCGCGGGTCTCGATCATCGCCATATTGACCAATGTGTCATTGGCGGCTGCCGCATAATCCGCCCCGCCGTACAGGAAACCGCGCTGCGGGCCGAAGCTGCGTTCGCCCAAAGGCGGGTACTTCGTCCATTTGACGAAATTGGCGGCGTCCTCCGGCGTATTCACCATGGGGGCGATGATCCCGTAACACCCATCGTCCAGCAGACGCATATGTTTGGCGGGATCGTTCCAAGCAACCCGCGCCATCGGGACGGTATCGTAACGGGAGATGGCCTGAAACATCTGACGGGCCGTACGCTCGTCGGCAAACCCGTGCTGCAAGTCGATGGTGCAGCTGTCCCAGCCGACACTGGCAACGCCTTCCGCCGACATGGTGCAATCCAGCGACAGCCAACCATTGCGGACCACGCCGCCCGCCGCCCAGATTTCCTTCACCTTATTCGCACGCATTGCCGCCTCCCGTAAAAACACGAGGCCGAACCTTGGCGTGGAACCGGCCGGTCTTCAAGAGGAAGAAACGAAGGTCAGCGCGGCAGCGCCATGCTCATCGCCCAATAGTGGAAACTGCGGATACGGCCGCGATCGCTGGACAGGAAACGGTATCCGATGCCCGCTTCGGTAATCTTGCGGTTCAGCATCGCCCGGCGGTGACCGGGAGAATTCTTCCAGCCCTCGACCGCTTCGCGCGGCGTTTGCTGACCCGCGGCCAGGTTCTCAAGCACCGTCTGGAAACGGTATCCGGCAGAAGCGGCCCGGTCGCCCGGCCCCGTTCCGTTCGGCGCCTCGTGGGCGAAATAGTCGCGGTAGGCCATATCGTCGGCGTGGCGCTGTGCCGCCTCGTTCAATAGCGGCGCCAGGCGCAGCGGCCTCAAGCCGTGGGTCGCCCGGAACCGGTTCACCTCTTTCAGCACTTCCCGCCGCCAATTGCGGGTTGCCGGCCGCGGCGGGTTGCCCAACAAGACAACCCAATAGTCGAGGTCCCCAAAGCGCGGGTCTTCCACGGAATGCCGGCCCACGCCGGCATAGCGCAATTCCTGGGTCGCCACGATCGGGCGTGTTTCGCCGTCGCTGAAGAAGGAGCTTGCCACCATCGGCACCGGATCTTGGGCGACGGAGGTCAGCGAACCGATCGATCCGCACGGGAATCCGGCATCTTCGACCGCCTGACACAGCGACGCGCCGCGCCGTCGTTCCGCCGCGTTACGCGCCAGCCGTTGCGCCGCCTTGGCGAGCCGCGGGTCGACGATCAGGGGCGACAACGCCCTTTTGCCGCGCATCTCGTTGATGCTTTGAATCATATCCCGTTCGGGCCGCTCCTGGGCGGCGACCGCGGGCGCAAAGCCCAACAGTACGGCGAGACCGATGCGAAGAATCCATTTCATCGCCGAACGATATAAGATGCACAGGTGCGAGGGGAAGGTATCTCGTCACACTCGCGGAGATTTGTCCGGTGTCCTAGCCCCCATCCACGTTACTGGATGACGATCTTCGGCGCGGCGCGGGGGCCCGATCCGGCCTGGCTTTCCATATCCTCGCCCGAGAGCTTTTCCCAAACCGCCATCGCGATACGGCGGTAGGTTTGCGCGTGGGGTCCGTCCGGTTCCGCCTCGACAATCGGGTTGCCGCCATCGGCATGCGTACGGATATCGATATTCAGCGGCACCTCTCCCAGGAAGTCGACGCCCAGCTTGTCAGCCTCTTCCCGCGCCCCGCCATGACCGAAGATATGGCTCTCATGCCCGCAGTTCGGACAGATGAAGAGGCTCATGTTTTCGATGATGCCAAGCACAGGCACATCGACCTTGCGGAACATGTTCAGGCCCTTGCGCGCATCGATCAGCGCGATGTCCTGCGGCGTGGAGACGATCACCGACCCGGCCAGCGGCACGTTCTGCGCCATCGTGAGTTGGGCGTCGCCCGTACCGGGCGGCATGTCGACGATCAGCACATCCAACTCGCCCCAATTGACGTCCGACAGCATCTGCTGCAACGCCCCCATCACCATCGGCCCGCGCCAGACAACCGGCTGATCCTCGGCCACCAGAAAGCCGATCGACATCGCCTTGATGCCGAAATTCTCCATTGGCTCCAGAACCTTACCATCGGCGCTGTCGGGCCGGCCGGAGATGCCCAGCATGCGCGGTTGGCTCGGCCCGAAAACGTCGGCGTCCAGCATGCCGACCTTGAGGTCGAGATGTTTCAGCGCCAGCGCCAGGTTGACCGCCGTCGTCGACTTGCCGACACCGCCCTTGCCGCTGGCTACCGCGACAATATGCGTAATGCCTTCGGGGCCCGCCTTGCGTCCGGGACGCGGCGGGGCGCCGGCTTCCGGGGCCGGCGCGGCTTTCGCCGATCCGGCGGCGCTTTCCGCCGTCAGGATCGCTGTGACGGACAGAACACCGGAAACCGCGTGAACGGCGTCTTCCGCCGCCTTGCGGACCGGTTCCATCTCTTCCGCCCGAACCGGGTCGATTTCGATGGAGAACTGCACGTTGCCGTCCTTGATCGCCACGCCGGAGATCATCCCCAACGCCGTCAGGCTTTGCCCGCGCCCAGGATCCGCAATCCCGCTCAACGCATCGATCACCTGTTGTTCCGTCACATTCGCCATATCAAGACCCTCTCCGACACGCCGGCATGCCGCTATACTTCGCCCGGCTGCCGGTTATTCTTCCCGGCAGTCTCTATTTGCCGAGATTCCATTGGTTCGCCCTTTGCTATTCGGGATGACTGCACATATATGTTGCCCGAACGGCACGCAAAGGCTTTGCGGGCCTATAAAGCATTTTCGCCCGGAATTCTGACCTTCCAGGTCCGGCGCGTCCCACACATAAGAACGGTTAAGGGAAGTAAGAAAGCATGCCTTGGCAGAATAACTCCGGTGGTGGTGGCGGCGGCCCCTGGGGCGGCGGCGGTGGCCGTGGACCCGGCGGCGGCGGTGGCGGTCAAAGCCCATGGGGCAGACCTTCCGGCGGCGGCGGTGGCGGCGGCAACAGACCGCCCCCCGATGTGGAAGAGATGGTCCGCAAGGGCCAGGAACGCCTTAAAACCATGCTTCCCGGCGGTTTGGGCGGCAAAGGCGTCTTCTTCGTGGCGGCGCTCGTGATCGCGGGTTGGCTGGCGACCGGCTTCTACCAGGTGGAACCGAACGAACAAGGTGTCGAGCTTGTCTTCGGCGAATTGTACGAAACCACCGGTCCCGGTCTTCAGTATAACTTCCCCTCTCCGATCGGAACGGTGCTGAAACCCCGGGTGACCGACGTCAACCAGGAGCAGATCGGTTTCCGCGCTACCTCGGCCGGCGGTCGTTCCGCGGGCGTTCGCGACGTTCCGGCGGAAAGCCTGATGCTGACCGGCGACGAGAACATCATCGACATTCAGGCGGTGGTGTTCTGGCAGATCGCCGATGCGGGTTCTTTCCTGTTCAACATCACCGATCCGCAAGAGACGGTTCGGAACGTCGCCGAAGCGGCGATCCGCGAAGTGATCGGGAAGATCCCGTTCGAATTCGCCCGGACGGTCGGACGGGGCCAGGTGGCCGGTGACGTCCAGGAACTGATCCAGTCGATCATGGACGACTACAATTCCGGAATTTCCATCACCAACGTTCAGCTTCAGAAGGTCGACCCGCCGGCGGCGGTGATCGACGCCTTCCGTGACGTTCAGGCGGCCCGCGCGGACGCCGAGCGCGCAATCAACGAAGCGACGGCGTATTTGAACGAAGTGACGCAACGGGCCGAAGGTCAGGCGCAGCAGATCACCCAGGCTGCCGAGGCCTACAAAGCGGAACGCGTTGCGGCCGCGACCGGTGACGCCCAGCGCTTCATCTCGATCTATAACGAATATGTAAACGCCAAGGACGTCACCAAGCGCCGGATCTACCTGCAGACGATGGAAGAGATCCTGCGCAACATGGATAAGGTCCTGATCGAGTCCCAGGGCGGCGGCGACGGCAGCGGCGTATTGCCCTATCTGCCGCTCGACCGGCTGACCGAAGGACGCGGCAGCCGCGCCCAAACGCGCAGCCAGACCAACGGCATCGACGGCCAGTAGGAGAACGGGACAATGAGAAATACTGGCATCATCGTCATTCTGGCCGTCATCGCGAGCATCTTCTTCGTCGGGTCGGCCGCCTTCTTCACGGTGACGGAAACCGAGCAGGTTCTGGTGCGGCGCTTCGGGGAACCCAAGCGGGTCATCACCGATCCGGGCCTGAACTTCAAAGTACCCTTCATCGATACGGCGACCTATTTCGAGAAGCGGCTTCTCAACTTCGACGGCGCGGCGCAGGAAATCCCGACCGTCGACCAGAAGCAGTTGATCGTCGATTCCTATGCCCGTTACCGGATCACCGATACCCTGAAGTTCTTCCAGTCGGTCGGCACTGTCGCCGGCATGGAGGCGCGGCTTCCCAACGTCATCAACTCGGCCCTGCGTCAGGTGCTGGGTGACGTGCCGCTGTCGCGGGTCCTGACCGAGGAACGCCTGGCTCTGATGCAGAAAAGCACCCAGATCGCCAGCCAGAACGCGACCGAATTCGGCATTGAAGTCGTCGATGTCCGCCTGAAGCGCGTGGATCTGCCGGAAGAAAACAGCCAGGCCGTTTTCCGCCGCATGCAGACACAGCGTGAGCAGGAAGCACGGAAATTCCGGGCCGAAGGCGATAAAGAATCCCGGACCATTCGCGCCGACGCGGACAAGCAACAGCGGGTCATCCTGGCCGAAGCACGCAAAACCGCGGAGATCATGCGCGGTGAAGGCGACGCGGAAGCCCAGGCGATCTACAACCAGGCCTATACGCGCGACCAGGACTTCTTCGATTTCTGGCGCTCCATGCAGGCAATGGAACGCGGGTTGGGGTCTGAATCGACCACCTATGTCGGACCGCCCGCCGGGGACTTCTTCCGGTACTTCAATAACGAGACCGGGGACGAACAGTCTCTAAGCAACTAACAGCCAAAAACGGCGGGCGCCTTCAGGCCCCGCCGTTTTTCTTTTAACGGTCCGCCCTTTCCGAACCATGGACGATCTCGGCACCGCACTGCTTACGGCGTTGGGCCTGGTGCTTGTGCTGGAGGGTCTTTTCTACGCCCTTGGGGCGGAAGCCATGCAGCGGGCGATGCGGATTCTGCAGGAAATCGACCCCGCGGCGCTGCGCCGCGCCGGTCTCCTGGCGGTGGCGGTCGGGGTGCTGATCGTCTGGCTGGCCCGCTCTTCCGGGTGACGCGGGTCACAGATCCGAACACAATCGCGTCACAAATGAGGCAATTTGATGGAAAATGGCCATCCGCCGTTGCGCCAATTTCGTAACCCCCCACATCGAAAAACACATAACGCGCGCTTTCGGGCTGTGATGATGAGACCACTCGGTCGTGATTTCACTGTCCGCCGGAAAGCGGTATGATCGCCCCCAGATCGTTCAGAGGAGAATGAGCGTGTACTCGGTCAAGGTTCAACACTCGCTTTCAACCGATCGGACAAAGTTCCTGTCCATGTCCGTCGGTGCTTTCTCAATCGTCTTCATGGCCCTGGCTGCGCTGGTCATGAGCGCCGGGTCCGGGATGGCCCGCGGCGCGCCGGACAGTTTCGCCGATCTGGCGGAACAGTTGCTGCCGTCGGTCGTCAACATCCGCACCACCGCCAGCGTGCAAGGCCGCGCGCACAGCGGACCGGAATTCAACCTGCCGCCGGGCCTCGAGGAATTCTTCGAGCGCTTCCAGGAAGGGCAGCCGGAACGCCGCCGCCGCGCCACCTCGTTGGGGTCTGGCTTCATCATCGATACGGACGGCTACATCGTCACCAACAATCACGTGGTGAAGGACGCCGAAGAAGTGTTTGTCGTGCTGAACGACGACACGGAGTTGGAGGCCGAAATCATCGGCGTGGATGACAAGACCGACTTGGCGGTTCTGAAGGTCGACCCGACCGTTCCCCTGACCGCCGTGCCGTTCGGCAATTCCGATGTCGCGCGGGTCGGCGACTGGGTGATCGCGATCGGCAACCCGCTGGGCTTCGGCGGCACCGTGACGGCCGGCATCGTCTCCGCCCGCGGCCGGGACATCAATTCCGGTCCCTACGACAACTACATTCAGACCGACGCGCCCATCAACAAGGGCAATTCCGGCGGTCCGCTCTTCAACATGCAGGGTGAAGTGATCGGCGTGAATACCGCGATCTATTCGCCCAACGGCGGGTCCATCGGCATCGGCTTCTCCATCCCGTCCAACCTGGCCGAACGTGTCGTCGCTCAGCTCCGCGAGTTCGGAACCACCCGGCGTGGCTGGCTCGGCGTGACGATCCAGCAGGTGACGGACGAAATCGCCGACAGTCTGGGTCTTCCGGAAGCCTCCGGGGCGCTGGTCTCCACCGTGCATGACGACAGCCCGGCTGCCGCCGCGGGGATCAAGACCGGCGATGTGATCCGCAAGTTCAACGGCCAGACCGTTCCGAGCTCGCGCCGTCTGCCGCGCATGGTCGCCGACGCGACCGTGGGCACCACGGTGCCGGTGGAAGTCTGGCGGGCCGGCGACACCCTCGCGGTCGAGGTACAGCTCGGCGAGTTGGAAAAAGTCGACCTCGCCTCGCTGCGTTCCGCCCCGCAGGATCAGGCCGCGCCGAAGAGCCTGGAGTCCCTGGGGCTCGCGCTCGCCCCGTTGGGTCAGGCCGCACGGCAGGAGTTTAACCTGGGTGAGGATGTCGACGGTGTGCTGATCACCAACGTCAATCCGGAGAGCGACGCGTCCGAGAAACAGATCCGCCCGGGCAACATCATCGTCGAAGTGAACCAGGCGAAGGTCACCTCGCCCGACGAGGTTGCCGCCCAGGTCGAAAAAGCCAAGGCCGAAGGCCGCAAGTCGGTCCTGATGCTGGTCAACCAGAACGGCGCGCTGCGCTTCGTGGTGATCAAATTCGATCAGGGGTAAGTCCCTCAAACCCCTGTTTGATCCTTCAAGAAAAAGGCCTCCCATCCGGGAGGCCTTTTTCAATCGTGCTTCGGTTGCGGTGCGTGGATCAGAAACGGTCCAGCCATCCCCGTAGGATCCCGTTGAACTGCTCCGGGGCCTCCATGTTGCACAGATGGGCCGCCCCTTTCACCGGCTGCAGTTCGGAGCCTGGAATGGCGTTGTGGATAACCTCGGACATCGCCAGCGTCAGTGCCGGGTCCACCTCGCCCGGGATCACGACGGTGGGCGTTGAGATCGAGCCGAGCCGGTCGGTGTAGTTCAACCGCATGATCGCCTCGGAACAGCGGATATAGCCGACCGCCGAGGTGCCGCGGATCATCTCGCCAACCGATCCGATCGTGTCCTGCGCGCGGGCGCGATAGGCGTCGGTGAACCAGCGCTCGAGCGTCGGCGCGACCATGGGTTCCATGCCGTCGCGCCCAACGGTGGCGATGCGATCGGCCCAGATCGGGTGCATTTGTTCGGGGATCGCGCTGGCCGTCGCACAGAGGGCGAGCGACTTGAACGCATCCGGGTGATAAAGGCCCACGGCCTGACCCGTCATGCCGCCGATCGACAGGCCGCAGAAATGACCGCCGGTGAAGCCCAAGGCTTCGGCGAGCGCCACGGCATCGTCGGCCAGCGTCTTGATTTCGATGCTTTCGTCCTTGGCTTCGCTCTTGCCATGGCCGCGCTTATCGTACCGCAACACGCGGTACTTGTCGGTCAAAGCAGGGATCTGGCCGTCCCACATGGAGAGATTGGTGGCCAGCGAGTTGCTGAGTACCAGCGGCGCGCCATCGTCGGGGCCGTCGATCCGGTAATGCAGCCGGACACCGTTGACCGTGATATCGCCTTCCATCTGCGCCTCCCGCTCTTTTGTTTTGGCAGACCGCAGCATGGGAGAAAGCGACGCCGTGTGCAATCGCGCCTAGGCAATCACACCTATTCCGCGGCGGCGAATTCGTCCCGGTGATAGCCCTGAAAGTAGAGAAGACTGCTGAGGTCCGTGTGATCGATCCGGTAGCGGGCTTCCTGCCGCACAACCGGCTTGCCGTAATAGGCGACCCCCAGGCCGGCGGCCTTCAGCATATCCAGATCGTTGGCGCCGTCGCCGACGGTACAAGCCGCTTCGAAGCCAATACCCTGCTTGCCGCAAAGCTCCTGCAGCGTCTCCAGCTTGGTGTCGCGGGAGACGATCGGCCCTTCGACCGCGCCGGTCAGGCGGCCGTCCTTGATCTCCAAGACATTCGCCCGGTGTTCGTTGAAACCGAGCACCGCATGCACCGTTTCCGTCGTGAAGGTGAACCCGCCGGACACCAGCGCGCAATAAGCCCCGTTGGCCCGCATGGTGGCGACCGTCTGCTTGCCACCCGGCGAATAGGTGACCCGATCCATCACGGTCTTGATCGCCGCATCCGCCGGGTGATCGGCCAGCATGGCCACCCGCGCCCGCAGCGCCTCGGCAAAATCCAACTCACCGTTCATCGAGCGCGCGGTGATGTCGGCGACCGCCTCGCCGAATCCGAGCTCGGCGGCCAGCGTGTCCAGCGTCTCGATCTCGATCATGGTGGAGTCCATGTCGGCGATCAGCACCTTCTTGCGCCGGTGGTCCGCGCCGGTAACGGCGCTGTCTACGCCGTCCGGGACGGAAACCGAAAAGGCTGTGTCGAGATCCGGCGCCTCAAAGGAAATGTCCAGGGCGCTGCCCGGCAGCAGCCAACGGCTGTCACCGACCGCCGCGCCTTCCGCTTCCAGGGCGCGCGCCGCGTTATCTATGTCACTGTCGGAGAGCGGCCGCGCCGACGGGGCGACCAAGGTCAGAAATGCTTGCATGCCGGGTCGTCTAAAGCGCCGCGCCGGACCTGACAAGCATCGTTCCGTCCCGAAAAGCTGGTTTCATAAAGTCGAAACAGTTCCGGACCCTTGGTCGGTCCGCCGCGCGCCCTAGATCACCCTACGGAAAACCGGGGCTTGGAAAGACCCGCAGGTCTGGGCTATCACCCAGCCACGGTAACACCAACAAACAGGGAGATCCCCCATGGCACAAAAAGAATGGACGGTTTACCTGTCCGGCGAAATCCACACCGACTGGCGTGAACAGATCGAAGAAGGATCGAAGGCCTTGGGCCTGCCGGTGCGCTTTGTCTCCCCCGTCACCATTCATGACGACAGCGACGATTGCGGTGTCGCCATCATGGGCGACGCACCCAACGCCTTTTGGAAGGATCAGATGGGTACCCGTATGAATGCCATCCGTACGCGTACGCTGATCAAGCAGGCCGATATGGCGGTGGTCCGCTTCGGGGACAAGTATAAACAGTGGAACGCCGCCTTCGATGCAGGCTTCTGTTCGGCCGCCGGAACGCCGTACGTCACCCTGCACGACAGCGCGATCGACCATGCCCTGAAAGAGGTAGACGGCGCCGCGCAAGCCGTGGCGCGCGACCCGGAACAGGTTGTCCGAACCCTGCAATATGTGATCACCGGGGTGCTCGACCGCAAAGCCGGATAGTGCCGTCCACCCGCCAGCCTGTCCTGGTGATTGCGGGGCCGACGGCATCCGGCAAGTCGGCCCTTGCGCTCGACATCGCAGAGAGTTTTGGCGGCAGCGTCATCAATGCGGACTCGATGCAGGTTTACCGGGATCTTCGCATCATCACGGCGCGGCCCAGCGCCGAGGACGAGGCGCGCGCTCCACACCGGCTGTATGGCGTGCTGAACGCGTCGGAAGCCTGTTCGGCGGCCCGTTGGCGCGACCTGGCCCTTGCCGAAGTCGCGGCGTGCCGGCGGGACGGGCGTTTGCCCATCCTCTGCGGCGGCACCGGTCTTTACCTGAAAGCCCTGATGGATGGGCTGTCGCCCACACCGGACATTCCGGAGGAGATCCGGCAGGATGTGCGCCGGCGCTGCGACCGCGAAGGGCCTGTCGCGCTGCACGCCGCGCTGGCCGGCCACGACCCGGTCATGGCAGCCCGCCTCAATCCCACCGACCCGCAGCGGGTTTGCCGGGCGCTGGAGGTTTGGCTGGCCACCGGGCGCAGCCTCGCGGATTGGCAGGACGACCCCGCCGAGGGGCCGCCCGATGACCTGACCTTCACGACGATCGCCCTGCTGCCGCCGCGCGACATTCTGTATGACGGCATCAACCGGCGCTTCGCCGCCATGGTGGACGAAGGCGCACTGGGCGAGGTGCGCGCCTTGATCGCACGCGATCTGGATCCGCGGCTGCCGGCCATGAAAGCTCTGGGCGTGCCCGAATTGGCCGCGTATCTGGACGGCGCAATGCCCCTCGATACCGCGATCGAAAGCGCCGCGACAAAGAGCCGCCGCTACGCCAAACGGCAGATGACATGGCTTCGACGACAGATAATTATACAAAAAGAATTAAATGAGAAATATTCGGAAAAATTAAAGGGTGAAATTTTTCCATTTGTTCGTGAATTCGGGTTGACCGCGTAATTATCGGTCCATATGGTGCGCGCGCACGGGCCACCAGGCCCGTGTTTTAGTCTATCGGACTGCACCAGCTTCCCGCGGCGTGCCACAATCGGCGGCGGCAAGAAGCTACAAATCAGACAACCGGCGAACACCCACGCGCGAACACAAGGAACGAGGTTATGAGTACGATATCGATGAACGGAGCCCAGATCATCATCAAGGCGTTGGTGGATCAGGGTGTCGATGTCGTATTCGGCTATCCCGGCGGCGCCGTCCTTCCAATCTATGACGAGCTGTTTAAGCAGAACAAGATCCGCCATGTGCTGGTGCGCCACGAGCAAGGCGCGGTCCACGCGGCGGAAGGTTATGCCCGCTCCACCGGGAAGGTCGGCGTGGTCCTGGTGACCAGCGGCCCCGGCGCCACCAACGCGGTGACCGGCTTGACCGACGCCCTGATGGATTCGATCCCTGTCCTTTGCCTGACAGGACAGGTGCCGACGCACCTGATCGGCAACGACGCCTTCCAGGAATGCGACACCACCGGCATCACCCGGCCCTGCACCAAGCACAATTACCTGGTCAAGGACGTCAACGACCTGGCCAAGACCATGCACGAGGCCTTCTACGTGTGCCGCAGCGGACGGCCCGGCCCCGTGGTCGTGGATATCCCGAAGGATGTTCAGTTCGGCGCCGGCCCCTATCAGGGCCCGGAAAACGTCAAGCACAAGACCTATCGGCCCAAGGTGAAGGCAGACCGCGAGAAGATCGAACGCGCGGTCGACATGCTGATGTCCGCCAAACGGCCGATCATCTATGCCGGCGGCGGGGTCATCAATGCGGGCCCGGCGGCCAGCACCCTGTTGACCGAATTCGTTCGCCTGACGAATTTCCCGACGACGCTTACCCTGATGGGGTTGGGCGCCGTACCGGCGGATTCGCCTCAGTTCCTGGGCATGCTGGGCATGCACGGGACGTATGAAGCCAACTGGGCGATGCATGATTGCGACGTCATGCTGGCCGTCGGCTCGCGGTTCGATGACAGGATCACCGGGCGGCTCGACGCTTTCGCGCCGGACTCCAAGAAAATCCACGTCGATATCGATCCCTCTTCGATCAATAAGAATGTGCAAGTCGACCTGGCGATCATCGGGGACGCGGGACATTTTCTGGAAGACCTGATCAAGGTCTGGAAAAGCCGTCAGCGCAAACCGGATCAGGACGCCCTGGCGGCCTGGTGGCGGCGGATCGATGAGTGGCGGGACGTGAACTGCCTGAACTACGAGACCAACGACCAGGCGATCAAGCCGCAGCAGGCGATCGAGCGGCTCTTCGAACTGTCGAAGGGCAAAGACCCCTACATCACGACCGAGGTCGGGCAGCACCAGATGTGGGCGGCGCAGCACTTCCACTTCTATGCGCCGAACCGCTGGATGACGTCCGGGGGTCTCGGCACCATGGGCTACGGCCTGCCGGCGGCGGTCGGGGTGCAGATGGCGCATCCGGACGCGCTGGTCGTCGACATCGCGGGCGAAGCGTCGATCCTGATGAACATGCAAGAGATGTCGACCGCCGTTCAGTACAGGCTGCCGGTGAAGGTCTTCATCCTGAACAACAAGTATATGGGCATGGTGCGCCAGTGGCAGGAACTGCTGCATGGCGGCCGGTACTCGGAAAGCTATTCCGAGGCCCTGCCGGATTTCGTCAAATTGGCGGAAGCCTATGGGGCCAAGGGCGTTCGGGCGACCAAGCCGTCTGAGTTGGATAGCGTAATCCAGGAAATGCTCGACCATCCGGGCCCGGTGATCGCCGATATCGCGGTCGACCCGGCGGAAAACTGCTTCCCGATGATCCCCTCGGGCGCGGCGCATAACGATATGCTGCTGGCTTCCGCATCCGATGCGATCGACGAGCGGGGCAAGGTCCTCGTCTAGCGGACTGCCGAAACGCCATCCTTAACAACCATGCCGCCGCCGGCCGCCCGACCCGGGCCCGGCGCGCGGATTTGAGGGAAAATCATGACACCCAAAGCAAAAGCGGGCTCCCAGCAACCGGGCGCCGCCTATACCTTCGAGGAGATCGGCCAGGACGTCCGCCGGCACACCTTCGCCGTGATCGTGGACAACGAGCCCGGCGTCTTGGCCCGGGTCATCGGTCTTTTTTCCGGCCGGGGCTACAATATTGAAAGCCTGACCGTGAGCACGGTGACCGAAGATGAGTCCGTCAGCCGGATCAACATTGTCACCACCGGAACCGCCATGATCATCGAACAGATCAAGGCCCAGCTCGACCGACTTGTGCCGATCCACAATGTGCATGATCTGACGATCGAAGGACCGTCGGTCGAAAAGGAACTCGCGCTGGTCAAGGTCAAGGCGCAGGACCATCAACGCCGGGAGAGCCTGCGCATCGCCGATATCTTCGGCGCCACGGTCGCGGACACCACGCTGGAATCCTTCATCTTTCAGATCAGCGGCTCGCCCGACAAAGTCGATAGTTTCGTTGAGCTGATGCGGGCGCTGGGCGAAACGGAAATTGCCCGGTCCGGCGTCGTTGCGATGTCGCGCGGGTCCCACGTCACCACGCCCTGAACGAGAGCCCTCGGGGGCAACGAGGAGAAAAGACCCGCACGGTGCGTTTGTGAGCGCTTGGCAAAGCACTCGTTTCCAAGCGTTCAGCCGCATCTACAGCATTGCGCGCAACCGCCAAGGCCGTTAGAACCGCGCGGGTTTTCAAGCACATTTCACGTGCAAGCAAGCACACCGACAACGGAAGGGAGCGCCAAGATGCGTGTCTATTACGACCGCGATGCGGATGTTAATCTTATCAAGACGAAGAAGGTCGCGATCGTCGGCTATGGCAGCCAGGGTCACGCACACGCCATGAACCTGCGCGACAGCGGCGTTGCCGAGGTTGCCGTCGCCCTGCGCGAAGGGTCGGCGACCCGGGCCAAGGCCGAAGGCGCGGGCTTCACCTGCATGACACCGACCGAGGCGGCGGCCTGGGCCGATGTCGTCATGATGCTGACGCCGGACGAACTGCAGGCCGACATCTATCGCGACGAACTGCAGGCCAACATGAAGGAAGGCGCCGCCCTGTGCTTCGCGCACGGGCTGAATGTGCACTTCAACCTGATCGAAGCCCGTAAGGACCTCGACGTCTTTATGATCGCGCCGAAAGGCCCGGGCCACACGGTACGGTCCGAGTATCTGCGCGGCGGCGGCGTCCCGACCCTGGTGGCGGTCGATCAGGATGCCTCCGGCAATGCCCTGGAAATCGCCCTTTCGTATGCGTGCGCCAATGGCGGCGGCCGGGCCGGCATCATCGAAACCACCTTCAAGGAAGAGTGCGAGACCGACCTGTTCGGCGAGCAGGTTGTCCTGTGCGGCGGGCTGGTCGAGCTGATCCGGGCCGGGTTCGAAACGCTGGTCGAGGCCGGCTACGCACCGGAGATGGCCTATTTCGAATGCCTCCACGAAGTGAAGCTGATTGTCGACCTGATCTACGAAGGCGGAATCGCCAACATGAACTACTCCATCTCCAACACCGCCGAATACGGCGAGTACGTCACCGGGCCGCGGATCATTACCGAGGAAACCAAGGACGAGATGCGCCGCGTTCTGGCCGACATTCAGTCGGGCCGGTTCACCCGCGACTGGATGCTGGAGAACAAGGTCAATCAAACCAACTTCAAGGCGACCCGCCGTTTGAACGACGCGCACCCGATCGAAGACGTCGGAGAGAAGCTGCGCGCCATGATGCCGTGGATCTCCGAGAAGGCACTGGTCGACAAAAGCAAAAACTAGTCGGAAGCCGAAACCGGCCGGCGTCGCGCCGGCACAGGTCGGGTTCACCTATTTGGACGGGACGCTTCGGCGTCCCGTTTTTTTTTGTGCCGCCAGGCGCCCGGAAATCTGCGCCCAAGCACAATCTTGTTGTCATAACAACTAATGTTATGCGCGGCGGCAATCGGTGTTTTTCGCCTCTTATACTTACTTTCTATTCCAATTCGGGTGACGAACCCATCGGCGGTTAGGGCGGCTTCAAGCAACGCTTTGAAAAAAGTGAATTATTCAATTTGGTTGTTTTGACATCCAATTTGCGTGCCGCCGCCCGGAATTTTAGGATATCTGCGGTGTTCCCCGTTGCTTCGGTTAACGTTTACCAGTAAATTCCCCTCCTATCGGGGTGGGCACTCTTTACTCTATTTTAAATACTTTGGATTAGTGTCCATTCACTTGCCGGTTCTTGCGAAGGCAAGTGCCGGGCAAACAAAGGGTAAAGACGGAAGCATGTTCTCAAGACTCCTTGGATTTTTGTCCGCCGACATGGCGATCGATTTGGGCACGGCCAACACGCTGGTCTATGTGAAAGGACGCGGGATCGTTCTGAACGAACCGTCGGTCGTCGCCATCGCCGAAGTGAAAGGCAAAAAGCAGGTTCTCGCCGTCGGGGACGAGGCCAAGATGATGCTCGGCCGTACACCCGGCAACATCCAGGCGATCCGGCCGCTGCGGGACGGCGTGATCGCCGACTTCGAAGTCGCCGAAGAAATGATCAAGCACTTCATCCGGAAAGTGCATAACCGGCGCAGCTTCGCCAGCCCTCAGGTCATCGTTTGCGTCCCGTCGGGATCGACGGCGGTGGAACGCCGTGCGATTCAGGAATCGGCGGAAAGTGCAGGCGCGCGGCGAGTCTTCCTGATCGAGGAACCGATGGCGGCCGCGATCGGCGCGAACTTGCCGGTAACGGAACCGACGGGCTCGATGGTGGTCGATATCGGCGGCGGAACGACCGAGGTCGCCGTGCTGTCGCTTGGCGGCATCGTTTATTCCCGGTCCGTTCGCGTCGGCGGAGATAAGATGGACGAGGCGATCATCGCCTATATCCGCCGGAACCATAACCTGCTGGTCGGTGAAGGTTCTGCCGAGCGCATCAAGAAAGAGATCGGGTCTGCCTGTCAGCCGACGGACGGCGACGGCAAGCTGATGGAAATCAAAGGCCGCGATCTGATGAACGGCGTGCCGAAAGAACTGGTGATTTCCGAGCGTCAGATCGCCGAAAGCCTGGCCGAGCCGGTCGGCGCCATCGTCGAAGCCGTGAAGGTCGCGCTGGAGCAGACGCCGCCGGAACTGGCGGCCGACATCGTCGACAAAGGCATCGTGCTGACCGGTGGCGGCGGCATGCTGTCGAACCTGGATTTCGTGCTGCGGCATGCGACCGGGCTGCCGGTTTCCATCGCCGACGATGCGTTGTCCTGCGTCGCGCTGGGAACAGGCCGCTGCCTGGAAGAAATGCGCACACTCCGCAACGTGTTGATCAGCATGTACTAATAGCCGATTACTTGGGACTCTTAACGGGTTGTTAAGTATAACGGTAGATAAATAGCGTATCTTTTAAGTTGAGGTTGGGCATATGGCCCTGCGACCTGGAGCCGTTACACGAATAGCCTTGCCGTTGCGCTCTTTTGCGCAGCGGTTTGCGTTCGTCCTGCTCCTGGGTGGCGCGGTCGCCATCATGGCGGTGGGCAAATCCGATCCGGAAGCCTTCGAGAAAGCGCGCACCGCCGTCACCGACACCATCGCCCCCCTCCTGGATGCCGCCTCCAGGCCGGTCGCAACCGCCGCCGAGGTGGTGGAGAAGGTCGAAAGTCTGGCTCACCTGCAGCGCGAGAACGAACGTTTGCGGCAAGAAAACGCGCGGTTGAAGCAATGGCAGGCCGCGGCCTTGCAACTTCAATCGGAAAACCGGCAATTGCGCGGCCTGTTGGCCTACGATCCCAAGGATTCGGTTACCTACGTTACGGCCCGAGTCGTCGGCGAACGCGGTGGCGCTTTTGTGCGTAGTGTCCTCATCAACGAAGGGGCGAAGGGCGGCGTCGAAAAGGGTCAGGCCGCCGTGCTGGGAGACGGCCTGCTGGGCCGCGTGGCTTCGGTCGGCGACAATTCCGCACGCGTCCTGCTGATCACGGACTTGAACAGCCGGATCCCGGTCATGGTCGAAGAAACACGGGTTCGCGCCGTTCTGGCGGGCGACAATTCAAAGAGCCCGCGGCTGCTCTTCGTTTCCGCCAATTCTGCGCTGGAAGTAGGCCAACGGGTCGTGACATCCGGACATGGCGACGTTTTCCCACCGGGTATTCCGGTCGGGGAAGTTACAGAGGTTGGCGAACACGGCGTTCGCGTCGTTCCCTTCGCCAGTGAAGATCGCCTGGAGTTGATCCGGTTGGTCGATTTCGGACGCGACGGGATCTTGGCGGGCGACGTATCGGCCACCGAGGAGTAGTGCGCCGCCGGCGCAGTCGTCCCGGACCGGAGTTGAGGTAGGGCAGGTTTCGTTTCATGCAGGTCACAGTTCTGCAAAGAGTGGATATCGGGTGCCGCTGCGCCCTGCCGGCTTTGCTGACCCTGCTTTTGGCGCTGATCAACATCGTTCCCTTGCATGCACCGGGCTTCGCCCCCATGGCGCCGATGATGGTGCTGGCGTCGCTGTACTACTGGTCGATCTACCGGCCCACCATGACCCCGTTGTGGGTGGTCTTTCTGATCGGCCTGTTCGAGGATATCATCACCGGCGCCCCGATGGGGGTGAACGCCACCATATACCTGGTCGCCTTCGGGCTTGTCGCCGGTCAGCGCCGGGTCTTTCTGGGCAAGTCCTTCGGTGTGGTCTGGTGGGGCTTCATGCTGGTGGCCGGCGCCGCCGAAGCCTTGCGCTGGCTGTTGATTTCCGCCTTGGGCGGTCTGGTAATGGACCCCATGCCGGGCCTCTTCTCCTATACCTCTTCCATCGCGGTCTATCCGGTCCTGTCGCTGCTTTTCGCGGCCCTGCACCGCATCCTGCCGCTGCCGGGCCATCCCTAAGATGAGCGGTGATCCGAAGACCGTGCTGGGAAGGTTGCGCGCCGTGAAAGACAAGCGTCCATGAAGCCGGAACGCACCCGCTCCAAGAGTTTCACCCGCCGGGCCGCCCTGCTGACCGGCGGCAAGATGCTGCTGCTGAGCGGCCTGTTGGGCCGGATGTACTATCTGCAAGTCGTGGAATCGGAGAAGTACAAGACCCTGGCGGAGGAAAACCGGGTCAATTTCCGGCTGCTCGCCCCGCCCCGCGGCTTCATCGTCGACCGCAATGGCGATTACCTGGCGATCAATATCCAGAACTATCAGGTCAGCCTGGTCCGCGAGCAGGCCAAGGATGTCGCCGCCGTGCTGGACCGGCTGTCCCGGGTGATCGACTTGCAGGATCATGAAATCGCCCGCGTGCTGAAAGAGACCAAGCGTCGGCGCGGTTTCGTCCCGATTACCGTCAGCGACAACCTGACCTGGGAAGAGGTCAGCCGCATCGGCGTCAACGCCCCGGATCTGCCGGGTGTGAGTATCGACGTCGGGCAGACCCGGCACTATCCCTACGGCCCCGATATGGCGCATGTCGTGGGCTATGTCTCTTCGGTCGCCGAAGAGGATCTGACGGACGATCCGCTGCTGGAACTGCCGGGTTTCAGGATCGGTAAGAACGGCATCGAGAAGAAGTACGATCTTGCTCTGCGCGGGACCGGTGGGACCAGCCAGGTAGAGGTCAACGCGCTGGGCCGGGTGATCAAGGAGATCGACCGCCAGGAAGGGCAGCCGGGCCGGGAAGTCCGCCTGACGCTGGACATGCGGCTGCAGCAGATGATCCGCGCCCGGATCAAGGACGAGCGCGCCGCCGCCGTTGTCGTCCTCGATGCGCATACCGGCGCGGTGCGCGCGATTACCTCCACGCCCGCCTACGATCCCAACGCTTTCAGCGCCGGCCTGAGCACCAAGCAATGGAACGAACTGGTCAGCAATCCCTATTCGCCGCTGACCAACAAGGCGACCGCCGGACGCTACGCGCCGGGGTCCACCTTCAAGATCGCCGTCGCGCTGGCGGCGTTGGAAAACGGCATTCCGGCGGACCACACCACCTTTTGCCCGGGCCATATGCAGCTCGGCAACCGGCGCTTCCACTGCTGGAAACGCCACGGCCATGGGCATATGGACCTGATCGATGCGATGCGGGAAAGCTGCGACATCTGGTTCTACGATGTCGCGCGTAAGATCGGCGTCGACAAGATTGCCGAGGCTGCGAACAAGCTCGGGCTCGGCGCGCCGACGGGGATCGACCTGCTCGGTGAGAAAGGCGGCCTGATCCCGACCAAGGCCTGGAAACGGGGGGCGCTTGGCGAATCCTGGCATGCGGGCGAAACGCTGGTGGTCGGCATCGGACAGGGCTACGTGCTGACCACGCCGTTACAATTGGCGGTGATGACCGCCCGTATCGTCAACGGCGGCAAGGCGGTAACACCTTACCTGTCGATGGACGACATCGACGGACGGCACGTGAGCGATCGTAAGCCGGAGGAGATCCCGTCCCTCAACCTCAACCCGGAGCATCTGAGGATTATCCTGCAAAGCCTGGACGAGGTGGTGAACCACAAGCGCGGCACCGCCCGCGGATCCGCCATCAAGGAGCCGGGCTGGGCCATGGGCGGCAAGACCGGCACGGCGCAGGTCCGCCGGATCAGCAAGGCCGAACGCGAGACCGGCGTTCGAAAGTCAGAAGACCTGGAGTGGCGGCTGCGCGACCACGCGCTCTTCGTAGGCTATGCCCCGGTCCATGACCCGCGTTTCGTCGTCTCGGTGATCGTCGAGCATGGCGGCGGCGGGTCGAGCGTCGCAGCCCCAATCGCGAAAGACGTTTTGCTGGAGACCCAACGCCTCTTCGCCGACGAGGTGGCGGCGGGCGCCGCCGACAAGGCCAGCGATGAGACGGGCGGAGCTCCGGTTGTCACGCCCGGCCCGTCCGACGCCGAGGGGCAAGGCTGATGCGATCGGGCCTTAGTGAATTCGGCGCGCCGGAACTGACGTTGCAGCAGAAGATCTTTCAGATCAATTGGCTGCTGATCTTTCTGGTCTGCGCCATCGCGGGCGTCGGGTTCGCCATGCTCTATTCGGCAGCGAACGGAGACTGGCAACCCTGGGCGTCGCGCCAGGCCGTGCGGTTCGGCGTCGGCCTCTGCATCATTTTCGTTTTGGCCCTGATCGACATCCGGCTTTGGATGCGGTGCGCCTATCTGTTTTATTTCGGCGCGCTCGGCCTGTTGATCGCGGTCGAGTTCATGGGCGTGATCGGCATGGGCGCGCAACGCTGGATCGACTTGAAAGTCTTTCAGCTTCAGCCTTCGGAACTGATGAAAATCGCGCTGGTCCTGGCGTTGGCGCGCTACTTCCACGGCTTGACGCTGGAAGATGTCGGACGGCCCACCTTCCTCATCGTGCCGCTGATCATGATCCTGGTGCCGGTCGCCCTGATCCTGCGCCAGCCGGATCTCGGCACCGCGGTCATGCTGGTTCTGGGGGGCGGGATTCTGTTCTTTCTGGCGGGCGTGCGGATCTGGAAGTTTCTGACCGTCATTGGGTTGGGGCTGGGTTCTCTGCCCTTCGGCTGGAGCTTTCTGCACGATTACCAGAAACAGCGCATCATGACCTTTCTGGATCCCGAGCGCGATCCGCTGGGGTCCGGCTATCACATCCTGCAGTCCAAGATTGCCGTTGGTTCGGGAGGCTTGAGCGGCAAGGGCTTCTTGAAGGGCACGCAAAGCCATCTCAACTTCCTGCCCGAGAAGCAGACCGATTTCATCTTCACCATGCTGGCCGAGGAATTTGGGATGATCGGCGGAGCGCTGGTACTGGCGCTGTTCGCCCTGGTCATGGTCTACGGCCTGTTCATCGCGATGCGATCCAGAACCCAGTTCGGCCGTCTGCTGGCGATGGGCGTTGTCTCAACGCTGTCGCTCTATGTCTTCATCAATGTCGCCATGGTGTTGGGTCTGATACCGGTGGTGGGCGTCCCACTGCCGCTGATCTCGTACGGCGGCACGGCGATGCTGACCATCATGATCGGCTTCGGTCTGTTGATGAACGTCTATATCCACCGCGATACGAAAATCGGCCGACGCTGGGACGAAACGACGCCGTGACCGCTGCGGGAAGTGGGCGAACGGCGTTGATCCGTTTCCGCTAGGGCCGCGTCTATCACCCCCGTCGGGTCGGGGAAGCTCGCCGGCCTATTCGAAATATTCCGGGTGAGCCGCGTAAATGCCGGCGATGGTCGTGTCGAGACGCCCCAGGTGATGGCGGGTGACCCCGACGGCATCCTCGACCGCGCCCGTTTTCAGCGCCCGCGCGAGCTCCTGGTGGTCTTGCACCAAGTCCGCCGGCTCATCGGCCTTTTCAAAACTCAGATAGCACAGCCGGTCGACATGCTGCTTACATTCCTGGATCGTCTCGAAGGCCATCGGCAGTCCGGTCAGCTCGCAGATCAGTTTATGAAACTCGTAGTCGAGCGTGTGAAACCGTTCCAGGTCGCCCGCCTCAACCGCTTTTCGCTGCTGGTCCAGATTGGTGTCCACGAGAATGCTGTGGCTGTCCTGCCAGATGGCACAGGCTTGCCTAATCACTTCCAGCTCGACGGCCATCCTGACGAACCGCGAATGCGCAATCCGGTTCATCAAAAACTTGCGCACCTCGGTCGCCTTCTGCGGCCGGATGAGCAGCAAGTCGAGATTCTCCAGCCGCGCAAACGCGTCCCTCACCGGCTGGCGGGAAACCCCGAACCGGCGCGCGATATCCGCCTCCGAGAGTTTCGACCCCGGAAGCAGCTTCAACGACACGATTTCCTCGCGGAGTTCGTCGAACACGACATCCGTCGTGGTTCTTCTTTCGAAGTGGCTGGCTAGGTCATGCATTCCGGATCTCATCCTTTCCTGACATGTAGCGCGAACCGGCGGTGGACGCAAAATCTCCCCAACCGCCACCATACCTCATCCCTCTGCTTCAGCGCCCCATCCCGTCATCGCCGCTGAACCCGTTCGATGCCTCGGCGTCCGATCGGCGACTCTGCGCTTGACAATACTAGTATACTAGTCGCCTACTCATGAAAAGACGCATCGCCCGGCAATCCCTGCACGGGCGGCAAACAACCAGGGGGAAGCTCGATGCAAGGAGCCGCGGACCGCCAAAGCGGTCGTGCAAATTCATTACAGGGTAAGGTCGCCATCGTGACCGGCGGCGGCCGGGATATCGGCCGCGCCTGCGCTTTGAGGTTGGCGGCCGCCGGCGCCAGCGTGGCGATCAACTATTTCGAATCAGCGGCCGGCGCCGAAAGCACCGTGTCCGAGATCGCCGCAATGGGCGGCGCCGCCTTGGCCAGAAAAGGCGACATGACGTCGGATGCGGACGTTGCCGCCCTCGTCGGCGAAACCGTCGAGACGCTTGGCAGCCGGATCGACATTCTGGTGCACAACACCGGCGGAATCGTGGCGCGGAAAACCATCGCCGAGATGGAGATCGACCACTGGAATTTCGTCATGGACCTGAACACGACATCCTTTGTGCGCCTTATCAAGGCCGCACTGCCGCACATGACCGGCGGAGGATCCATCGTCGGACTGGCCAGCCAAGCCGGGCGGGACGGCGGCGGACCGGGGGCTGTCGCCTATGGCGCGTCGAAAGGGGCCGTCATGACGATGACCCGCGGATTGGCCAAAGAGTTGGGACCGGACATTCGCGTCAACTCGGTCTGCCCGGGCATGATCGACACCGACTTCCACAACATCTTCACCAAACCCGAAGTGCGCAAGCACGTCGCGAACATCACGCCTTTGAAGCGCGAGGGAACGTCCGAAGACGTGGCGAACCTTGTGACCTACCTGGCCTCGGACGAGGCCGCATTCATAACCGGCGCAAACGTCGACATTAACGGAGGCACATTCTTCTCCTAGCGGGACCCCTTCAAAGGCGTAGGAAAACTGGTCAATAAAATCCAAGGGAGGAAAACATGTACCAGAGACTTGCCAAATCACTTATCGGAGCCGTCGGCGCCCTGCTTTTGCTGGGCGGGGTCGGTAACGCCGCAGAATGGCGTGCATGGAATATCCACCATGCCGGCCATCCCAATACCACCGCCATGGACCGTTTCGCAGAACTCGTCGACGAAGCCACGAGCGGCGAGGTCAAGATAGAGGTATTCCACGGCGGTGTTCTTGGGTCTCAGCCCGACGCCCTGGAACAGGTTCGCATCGGCGCGATCGAGATCGGCAACTTCAACCTCGGCCCGATCGGCCCGATGGTGAAGGAAGCCAATCTGGTTTCCCTGCCCTTCATCTTCAAGAGCGTGCCGCACATGTTCCGCGTGCTTGAAGGTGAAGCCGGCAAGATCATCGCCAAGGGCATGGCTGACGCAGGCGTATTACCGCTTGCATGGATTGATGCCGGAGCACGCTCCTTCTACAGCCAAAAGCCCATCAATACACCCGCCGACGTGGAAGGGCTGAAAATCCGGGTAATGAACAACAACCTCTACACAGCCATGATTTCCGCGATGGGCGGCAACCCGTCTCCGATGGCGTTCGCGGAAGTTCAACAGGCTTTGAAGACCGGCGTCGTCGATGGGGCGGAAAACAACTTCCCCTCTTTCAAGAATGTCGGCCACTATGAGGTCACCACCCACTATTCGCTGAGCGAGCACCTGATCATCCCCGAGTGCATCTGCGTCAACACCGCCAAGTTCCAGGCCTTGTCGCCGGAACTGCAAGCCGCGGTTCGGGGCGCCGCAGAAAAGGCCGCCCTGTTCCAGCGCGAGCTCTGGGCCGTTCAATCCGACCAGGCGCGCAAAGATGTGGAAGCCGCCGGCATCAAGGTCAACGAGATTGCCGACAAAGGTCCGTTCCAGGATGCCATGGGGACGGTCTATGCCGAGTATCTGGCGGCCAACCCGGACATGCGGAAGCTGGTGGAACTCGCCCGTTCGACCGAGTGAGGAAACCGCACCCGCTTTAACCTTATGGGCGCCCGGCTCCACCCTTGGATGCCGGGCGTTCTTCCAAGGGAGGGAGCCCGATGGATAAGCCCAGTGCGCCGCCGGCCTTTCTGCGCATCATGGACCGCGCCTATGGTTTCATCGCGCGGGTCTGTCTGCTGCTCGCCGGCACAGCCCTTGTCGTGATGACCGCAATCTTCGCCTGGCTGGTTTTCGGCCGTTACGTTTTGAACGACACCCCGACATGGGTGGAGCAGGTATCGCTGCTGCTGATGATGGTCATCGCCTTCCTCGGCGCCGCGGTCGGCGTGCACCAGGACACGCATCTTTCCGTCGTGGTTTTTCGAAGCGCCGTTCCGGCCCGGGTCAGAACCGGGTTCGTGTTCGTCACCGATCTGCTGATGACCGGCTTCGGCGCCCTGATGTTCTGGCACGGCATCGAATTGACGCTTTTCAAATGGAACACGCTGATCCCGCTGATCCAATGGTCGGAGGGCCTGCGTTCGCTGCCGCTGACCGTATGCGGGGCGTTGCTGTTCCTTTTCTCCACCGGCCATCTGATCCGCCTGTTTCTCAGGCGGGATGACCGAAAAGACAGTATCGAATAGAGACGAAAATGGGACTTGCTCTGCTGCTGGGCGTCTTCGCCCTGTGCGTTATCATCGGAACGCCGGTCGCCTTCGCATTGGGGATCGCCGCGCTTTCCGCCTTCTGGTTCGAGGGGCTTCCGCTGTTCGTCGGTTTCCAGCGGATCGTCTCCGGCATCAACGTGTTTTCCCTGATGGCGATACCGTTCTTCATTTTCGCCGGAGAGCTAATGTTTCACGGCGGCATCGCGATGCGCCTGGTGCGGTTCGCCCAAGCCGCTGTCGGCGCGGTGCGCGGCGGGCTCGGCGTGGTGAACGTACTGTCCTCGATGCTGTTCGGCGGGATTTCCGGATCGGCGATCGCCGACATCTCCGCCCTGGGCTCGATCCTGGTGCCGGTAATGAAGGACAAAGGCTATGACGCGGACTATGCGGTGAACGTCACGGTGACGTCCTCGATCGCCGGAATCATCATCCCGCCCAGCCACAATATGATCATCTTCGCGCTTGCGACCGGCGGCGCGGTCTCGATCTCCAAACTGTTTCTGGCCGGCGTCGTCCCCGGCATCCTGATGTGCATTTGCCTGGCGGTGGCGGCCTATCTGGTCGCGGTGAAACGCGGCTATGGGGCGGAGAAGTTTCCCGGCTGGGCGGCTCTAGCCGTGAACTTCGCCAGCGCCATTCCCGGCCTGTTGACCGCCATCATCATCGTCGGCGGGGTCCTGTCGGGTATCTTCACGGTAACGGAATCGGGGGCTTTCGGGGCTCTCTACGCTTTCGTGGTCACGCTGCTGGTCTATCGCAGCATCACCTGGGAGAAGTTCAAGATCGCCGTCGTACAGTCGGTCCGCACCACCGCGATGGTGATGATCCTGATCGCCTGCGCCGGCGCGTTCGCCTATATGCTGACTTTCTACCGGGTTCCCGATCAGACGGTGACCTTCCTGACGGGGCTGACCGACAATCCGATCGTCATTCTATTGATGATCAATGCCGCCCTGCTGTTGCTCGGCATGATCATGGATATGGCGGCCCTGATCCTGATCTGCACGCCGATCTTCCTGCCGGTTGCGAACAGCCTCGGCATGGACCCGCTGCAGTTCGGGATGATGCTGCTGGTGAATCTGGGGCTCGGCCTGTGCACGCCGCCCGTCGGCACCTGTCTGTTCGTGGGATGTGCGGTGGGGAAACTGCCGATGGAGAAGGCGGTCAAGACCATCTGGCCCTTCTATCTGGCGATCTTCGCAGCGCTGATGCTGATAACCTTCGTCCCCGCCATTTCCTTGACCCTGCCGCGGCTGGTCGGACTGTGACGATCGGGAGTCCCGCCGCCGGGAGAGCTGCCCGCCCGGAGGAGCGCGATGGGGCCGGTGTAGAGATCGGCGGACCGGTAAGATAGGGCTTTCCACCCCCATACCCGCACCCCGGGCCGCAGCGCCCTGTCGCGCGAAAACCCTTGGCAAGCCAAATCCGCTTTGCTAGAACCCGCGCCTGCCCGAAAGGGGCACACTCGATCAAACGAGCATCCACAAAGGCGCACCCCGCCCGATGCTCCGGGGGCTGTTAGCTCAGTTGGTAGAGCAGCTGACTCTTAATCAGCGGGTCATAGGTTCGAATCCTATACAGCCCACCACATCCTCACCTGGCGAAACGTCGGGACAGTCGTAGGTCCTCCCGTATCGTTACACCCGAAAATCACCCGATACGCGGCCGCCCGTCCGGACAATCCGCCCAACCTCAAAATCTAATACACTATTGCTGATTTGAAGCGCTTGCGTCTGTGGATCACAAGGACGCTTGAACCCGGCCACCATAGGACGCGCGGCCAGCCTGCTCGTGCTCTACAAGAAAGCCAAAAAACCTGCAGTCATATCGATCGGCTCGGCCGTTGGCCTGAAACACGGACGGGGCCCGATAGATCTGACCAGCGGTCTTCCCGGGATCGGCTTCCACTGCACCGCGGCACGCCCGGATTCTTAGATCTTGCCTTCTGGATTTGTGCAGTGCAGCATTGACTAATGGAAGAAGCCGCCTCCTTTTTTCTGAAGATCGCCGTCGTCGAGCCGAACCGTGAACGGGCGCTTTTGATCGTTGACGGCCTGCGCGCGGCGGGGAACTTCGACATATCCGTTATTGGCGACGTGACCGGCTTGGCGCGCAAGATCGGCGAGCTTAACCCGGATGTGGTCCTCATCGATCTGGAAGATCCGAACCGCGATATCCTCGAAGGGTTGACCTTGGCCTCGACCCCTATGGAAAGGCCCGTCGCCATATTCGTCGATCACAGCGACGATGACCTGACCCGCTCGGCGATCGAAGCCGGTGTGAGCGCCTATGTCGTGGCCGGTCTTCAGAAAGATCGTATCAAACCGGTCTTGGACGCGGCCATTGCCCGGTTCCAATTGTTCAGCCGCATTCGCAAGGAGTTGGACGCCACCAAAGCGGCCCTGGCCGAACGTAAACTGATCGACCGGGCGAAAGGCGTGCTGATGACCGCGCGCGGTCTTTCGGAAGAAGATGCCTACGCCTTGCTGCGAAAGACGGCCATGGATCAGGGGAAGAAAATTTCGGAGGTTGCGAGCGCCTTGGTAACCGCGGCGGAGTTGCTGAAATGACGCTTCGGCGGATCGATTGCGGTTTTATCCCGCTTGTAGACAGCGCGCCGCTGATCATCGCCAGGGAACTGGGCTTCGCGGAGGAAGAGGGCGTGGACCTCGTCCTGCACAAGGAACCGTCCTGGGCCGCCGTACGCGACAAACTGGTCCTGGGACAGCTCGATGCCGCACACCTTTTGGCTCCGGTGGCCATCGCCATGTCGATGGGGCTGGGCGGCATCGCAAAACCGCTGGATGCTTTGAGCGTCCTGTCGGTGAACGGGAATGTCGTTGGGGTTTCGCCGCAACTTGCTGAAAAGATGCGAAAAACGGGCGAAGACCTTCACCTGTTGGATGCGCGGAGCGTCGGCAGCGCGTTGATTTCCAGCATCACCGAGCCGCTGCGGGTCGGCGTCCCGTTTCCGTTCTCCATGCATGCGGAACTGCTCTATTACTGGTTCAGTGTTTTCGGACTGCGCGTACCGGAACAGCTTGCGGTGCGGACCGTCCCCCCGCCCCTTATGGCGGACGCCATTGCGGCCGGAGAGATCGATGCGTTCTGCGTTGGCGAGCCCTGGGGCTCTCTGGCGGCGGAAAAGGGTGTTGCGGAACTGGTCTTGCCGGGATGCGCAATTTGGCAGTTCGCACCGGAAAAAGTGCTCGCCGTTCGGAAGGGTTGGGCTGAACGGGAGAAAGACCTGACGGCGGCTCTGATGCGGGCGGTGTGGCGGGCGGCGCGATGGTTGGTGGATCCCAGCCATCCGATGACCGCATCGGAGATTGTCTCCGCACCGCCCTATCTGAGCCTTGCGCCGGAGGCCGTGGAGAGAACGCTGCGGGGCAGGATTGTACGAGACTCGTCGGGCGAGGAAGTGGCGATACCGCGGCTGATGGAGTTTTTCGACTGCGCAACGACCTTTCCATGGCGTAGCCAGGCGGCCTGGATCGCCGACCGGTTGGCGCGCCGCATGGGATTCGATCGTGGCGACGCAATCCAGATTGCGCGATCCTGCTTTCGCCCTGATCTTTATAGGGCCAATCTCGCGCCGCTGGGAGCCGACATGCCCGGAGCATCGGAAAAAGTCGAAGGGATGCTGCAAGGGCGGATCGCCGTGGCATCCGCAAATGGCGAAATGTTCCTTGGCCCCGATAGTTTCTTCGATGGGAGTATCTTCGATCCGTCGGCCTAGAGACCGTACTTGAGCATCTTTGCCCTTTTTCGCGGCTGCGTAAAAAAACTGAAACAAGCCCCTTGATGTTGCATCGCACAATGTTATAGTAGCCGCGTTCCGAGCAAAGACGTTCGGGTTCCGTTTCTCTCCACGATGAGAGTATTGAGCAGAGCCGCTCACGCTGGTGCGCATAGGCGCAACCCGCGGAGCGGTTTTTTGTTTTCCGGGCCCGGCACGCAATGACTACCGGGCCAAGCTAAGGAGTTGGGATATGAACCTCCGAGGTATGGTTGCCGGTATAGCGCTGGCCTTCTGCGCGACCGCTGTGTCCGCCGAGCCGCTCGATCTCGAAAAAGACGAGCTCAAATTCGGCTTTATCAAGCTGACCGACATGGCGCCGCTCGCGGTCGCCTATGAAAAAGGTTACTTCGAAGACGAAGGCCTGTTCGTCACGTTGGAGCCGCAGGCGAACTGGAAAGTGCTGCTGGACGGGGTGATCGACGGGCAACTCGACGGCGCGCATATGCTGGCCGGCCAACCCCTGGCGGCGACCATCGGGTTCGGCACCAAGGCTCATATCATCACACCCTTCTCGATGGACCTGAACGGCAATGGCATTACCGTGTCCAACGAGATTTGGGCGCAGATGAAGGAACACATACCCCACGAAAACGGTAATCCGGTGCACCCCATCTCGGCGGCGGCATTGAAACCCGTTGTCGAGAAGTATGCCGCGCAAGGCAAACCGTTCAACATGGGCATGGTCTTTCCCGTATCCACGCACAATTACGAACTGCGTTATTGGTTGGCGGCCGGCGGCTTGAAACCCGGCTATTACAGCCCCGAGAACATCTCCGGCCAGATCGATGCCGACGTTCTGTTGAGTGTCACCCCGCCGCCGCAAATGCCGGCCACCCTGGAAGCGGGAACGATCTACGGCTATTGCGTTGGCGAGCCGTGGAACCAGCAGGCCGTTTTCAAGGGTATCGGCGTTCCGGTCATCACCGACTACGAGATCTGGAAAAACAACCCGGAAAAGGTCTTCGGCATCACCGCGGAGTTTGCCGAGAAGTACCCGAACACCACGCTTGCCCTCACCAAGGCTCTGATCCGCGCGGCCCAGTGGTTGGATGAGAACGACAACGCCAATCGCCCCGAGGCTGTGGAGATTCTTTCCCAGCCGGAATATGTCGGCGCGGACTATGACGTCATCGCCAACTCCATGACGGGTACGTTCGAGTATGAGCGCGGCGACAAGCGCGAAGTGCCCGACTTCAACGTCTTCTTCCGCTACTTCGCGACTTATCCCTACTACTCGGACGCGGTCTGGTACCTGACACAGATGCGCCGTTGGGGGCAGATCGCCGACGCGAAGGCCGACGCCTGGTACGACGAGGTGGCCCGCAAGGTCTACCGTCCCGACATTTACCTCGCCGCCGCCAGACTTCTGGTCGAAGAAGAACTGGTCAGCAAGGACGACTTCCCCTGGGATACCGACGGCTATCGCAATCCGCAGAGCGAATTCATCGATGGATATACGTTCGACGGACGCAAGCCCAACGCCTACCTGGAACAATTCCCGATCGGTTTGAAAGGTGATCAGAAGGTCATCGGATCGGACGTCGAAGGTTAGGCAACTCCATGACGGCTGGGCGGCCAAGTGCCGCCCGGCTCCTCCCCTTTCACAGCGAGATCCAAGATGACCGCAATTACCGAAGCCGATGCCTCTGCCGCTGAAGCACGTGAAGCCCGCCGCGCGCGAACCTTCACCCTGATCAACAAGATGGACGCGTATCTGCAAGTCCTGGGGCTGGCGTGGGTTTCCCCGATACTGCGGATCGCCGCGGGCGATGACGCGCGACTCCAAGGCAAGGAGGTTTGGCGTCTGCTGGGCGTTCCGGTTTCCGCGATGCTGGTGTTCCTCTTCGTTTGGGCCCAGTTGGCGCCAACCGTTCAAACCTCGCTTGGGGCCATCCCCGGTCCCGTTCAGGTTTGGGAGCAAGCGGTCAACCTGCATGACGATGCGGCGCGCAAAGCCCAGAAGGAGAATGCCTTCTACGAACGGCAGGAAGAACGGAACGAAAAACTGATCGCAGCTGGTAAGGAAGACAAGGTCAAGTGGCGTGAATATACCGGAGCGCCGAGTTACTACGATCAGATCTGGACCTCGATCCTGACGGTGTTCTTCGGGTTCTTCCTGGCAACGGCCGTCGCGGTGCCGATCGGCGTGATCTGCGGTCTGTCCGCCACGGCGAACGCGGCCTTCAACCCGCTCATTCAGATCTTCAAGCCTGTATCGCCGCTCGCCTGGTTGCCGATTGTCACAATGGTCGTCTCGGCGGTCTACGTCACCAACGACGGATGGTTTTCCAAGTCCTTCCTGAACTCCGCCATTACCGTCACTCTGTGTTCGCTCTGGCCCACCCTTATCAACACCGCCCTGGGCGTCTCCAGCATCGACAAGGACCTGGTAAATGTCTCCCGGGTTCTGAAGATGTCCACGACGACCAAGATCACCAAGCTCGTTTTGCCGTCGGCCCAGCCGCTGATCTTCACCGGCCTGCGCCTCAGCTTGGGAGTCGGTTGGATGGTTCTGATCGCCGCGGAAATGCTGGCCCAGAATCCCGGCCTTGGGAAGTTCGTCTGGGACGAGTTCCAGAACGGCAGTTCCAGCAGTCTGGCAAAGATCATGGTCGCCGTCTTCACGATCGGGATCATCGGGTTCCTGTTGGACCGGATGATGTACGCGATCCAAACGATGCTGACCCATACGAACAACAGGTAACCGATATGAGCTTCCTGGAACTGAAAAACTGTTCGAAGGGCTTCGGCGAGGGCGCATCCCGCGAAGAGGTTCTGAAAAACATCGATCTGGAGATTGCCGAAGGCGAGTTTGCGGCGATCCTGGGCTTCTCCGGCACCGGCAAGTCGACCTTGATCAACCTCGTATCCGGTCTTGTGACCCCCGATACAGGGGAAGCCTTGTTCAAAGGGAAACCGATCGAAGGTCCCGGCCCGGAACGGGGGTTGGTGTTTCAATCCTATTCGCTGATGCCCTGGCTGACGGTGACCTGCAATGTCGCCCTGGCGGTCGACGCGGTGCACGGCAAAAAGAGCAAATCCGAACGGGCAGAAATCGTCCGGCACTATGTGGAGATGGTCGGGCTTTCCCATGCCGTCGACCGCCGGCCCGCCGAACTCTCCGGCGGCATGCGCCAGAGGGTCGCCGTCGCCCGCGCCCTTGCAATGTCTCCCGAGGTCCTTCTGCTGGACGAACCGCTGTCGGCGCTCGACGCGCTGACGCGCGCCAACCTGCAGGATGAGATCGAGCGGATCTGGGAAATGGAGCGCAAGACCGTCGTCCTGATCACCAACGATGTGGATGAAGCAATCCTGCTGGCCGACCGCATCATCGCGCTCAACCCGGACGGCACCCTCGGGGAAGAATTCAAGGTAGATCTTGCGCGCCCCAGGGATCGGACAGCCATGAACCACAACCCGATCTTCAAACGGCTCAGGGGCCGGGTGACGCAGTATTTGATCGATGTCGGTATCGAGGCCAAGATCGAAGGCAGCCGCGAATTGCCGAAAGTAACGCCGATCCATGGCGTACCAGCGGCCTATGCGGAAGCGGCCCAAACCCCGCGGACAGACCGGTATCTTCAGTTCTCGCGGCTCAGCAAGATCTATCCCACACCCAAGGGACCGCTCACCGTCGTTGAGGATTTCGATCTCAGCGTTCAGAAGGGTGAGTTTATTTCCCTGATTGGGCATTCGGGATGCGGAAAGTCCACCGTCCTGACAATGGCGGCCGGTTTGAACCCGATTTCCAAAGGCGGCATCGTGCTCGATGGCAGCCATGTGGCGGATGCCGATCCGGAACGGGCGGTGGTGTTTCAGGCGCCCAGCCTGTTTCCCTGGCTGACGGCTTTGGAGAATGTGGCGGTTGGCGTCGACCGGGTCTATCCCAAGGCCACGCAGGCCGAACGCCAGGATGTCGTCGAATACTATCTTGAGCGCGTCGGCCTTGCCGACTCCATGAAGAAGCCGGCCTCCGAACTGTCGAACGGCATGAAGCAACGCGTCGGCATCGCACGCGCCTTTGCCCTGTCGCCCAAACTTCTGCTGCTGGACGAACCCTTCGGCATGTTGGACAGCCTGACGCGCTGGGAACTGCAGGAAGTGTTGATGGAGGTGTGGTCGCGGACCCAGGTCACCGCGATCTGCGTCACGCACGATGTCGACGAAGCCATCCTGCTGGCGGACCGGGTGGTGATGATGACCAACGGACCGCAGGCGCGGATCGGCAAGATCATGGATGTCAGCCTGCCGCGGCCGAGAACGCGCAAGGCCCTCCTGGAACATCCCGACTACTACGCCTATCGCGAGGAACTGCTCACCTTTCTTGAAGAGTATGAGCACGGCGCGGTGAAGAAGAAGGAGGCAGCATAATGCCACAACGTCTCGTCGTGATCGGCGCCGGGATGGCGTCGGGTCGGGTCCTGGAGGATCTGTTCGACCGGAATCCGGACGCCTACTCCGTCACCTTGTTTGGAGCGGAACCGCGCGGCAACTATAACCGCATCATGCTCTCGTCGGTACTTTCCGGGGAGAAAGCCTACGAAGAGATCGTCACGCACGATGCGGACTGGTACGCCGCCCGCGGGATCGAATGCCGGTTCGGGGAAGCGGTGGAGGGCATCGATACGGGCCGGAAGGTCGTGCGCTCGGAGAAGGGTGAGACACCCTACGACAAGCTGCTGATCGCCACCGGTTCGGCCCCGTTTATCATTCCCGTGCCGGGCAAGGATCTACCCGGCGTGATCACCTACCGCGACCTCGATGACACGAACGCCATGATCCAGGCGGCCTCCAAGCCGGGCGCCAAGGCGGTTGTCATCGGCGGCGGTCTGTTGGGCCTGGAGGCCGCTGCCGGCCTGAAGATGCGCGGCATGGACGTAACCGTCCTGCATTTGATGCCGCACCTGATGGAACGGCAGTTGGACGCCGCGGCCGGTTATCTCCTGAAGAAAGAGCTCGAAAGCCGGGGCATCCGGATTCAACTCCGCGCCAACACCCATGAGATTGTCGGGTCCGACACCGTGGAAGCGGTACGGTTGGATGATGGGGCGGTCTATCCGGCGGACCTCGTTGTGATGGCGGTCGGCATCCGGCCGGAAACCGAACTCGCCAAGCAGGCGGGCCTGGTCTGCAACCGTGGCATCCATGTGGATGACGCAATGCTGACGTCCGATCCGGACGTGCTGGCGGTGGGAGAGTGCGTGGAGCATCGTGGCACCTGTTACGGTCTGGTGGCCCCACTCTACGACATGGCCTCTGTCGCGGCCAAAACCCTGCTGAACGACGACGCGGCCTATGCCGGCTCCGTCACCGCGACCAAGCTGAAGGTTACCGGCGTGGATCTTTACTCCGCAGGCGACTTCGCCGAGGGGGAGGACCGCGAGGAAATCGTTCTGCGGGATCCGTCACGCGGCGTTTACAAGCGGCTGGTCATGCAAGATCAGCGACTGATCGGACTGGTGCTCTACGGCGACACGGCCGATGGAAGCTGGTTCTTCGGATTGTTGAAGGAGGGGACGGACCTTTCCGAAATGCGGGATACGCTGATTTTCGGACCCGGCTACGCCGGAGGCGCCCCGCTGGACCCTACGGGGGCCGTTGCAGCCTTGCCGGATGAGGCGGAGATCTGTGGCTGCAACGGCATCTGCAAGGGAAAGATCGTACAGGCAATCAGCGAGGGCGCTACGTCGCTGGACACAGTGCGCGCCCAGACAAAGGCATCCAGTTCCTGCGGGACCTGCACCGGTCTTGTGGAGCAGTTGCTTGCCGCGACGCTGGGCGCCGAGTTCGTTCAATCGGGCCCCAAACCGATATGCGGATGTACGGATCTGACGCATGAAGACGTGCGCCGCCTTATCAAATCGCAAGAGCTGAAATCCATGGCGGCAGTGATGCAGGAATGCGGGTGGAAAACCTCGTGCGGGTGCCATGTGTGCCGTCCCGCCTTGAACTACTACCTGTTATCGGATTGGCCGGAAGACTATCGGGACGATCCGCAAAGCCGTTTCGTGAACGAGCGCCACCACGCCAACATCCAGAAGGACGGCACCTTCAGCGTCGTGCCGCGCATGTGGGGTGGAATCACGAATGCGCAGGAATTACGGGCCATCGCCGATGCGGCCGACCGGTATGACGTGCCGACCGTGAAGGTCACCGGCGGTCAGCGCATCGACCTTCTGGGCGTGAAAAAGGAAGACCTGCCGGCGATCTGGGCGGATCTGAACGCGGCCGGGCTTGTTTCCGGCCATGCCTATGCCAAAGGCTTGCGCACCGTGAAAACCTGTGTCGGAACGGATCATTGCCGTTTTGGAACGCAGGATTCCACAGGGCTCGGCATCGAGATTGAAAAGCGGATGTGGGGTTCATGGACACCGCATAAGGTTAAGATGGCAGTCTCCGGCTGTCCGAGAAACTGCGCGGAAGCGACCTGCAAGGATGTCGGCGTGATCTGTGTGGAGTCCGGTTTTGAGATCGGCGTTGCCGGCGCGGCCGGCATGGATGTGAAGCAAACCGAACCGCTTGGGAAGACGGCGACGGAGGAAGAGGCGATGGATATCATCGTCGCTTTCGTGCAGCTCTACCGCGAAAACGCGAAATACCTCGACCGTCCTTACAAATGGGTCGCCAAGGTCGGCATGGACTGGGTCCGCGAGCGCGTCGTAGAGGATCTGACCGGCAGGCGGGCCTTGGTGGAGCGGTTCGATCTGTTCCAAAGCCTTTATCAGAAAGACCCCTGGGCCGAGCATGCCGCGCCGAAACAGCGGACCCAATACGCGCCCATTGCAAACCTGACACTGGAGGCTGCGGAATGACCAGTTGGATCGACATTGGCAGCCTTGAGGAGATTCCGGTCCGCGGATCCCGCGTGGTCAAAACGCGATCCGGCTGCATCGCGGTCTTCCGCACCGCGGACGACAGTGTTTTCGCTCTAACCGACCGCTGCCCTCACAAGGGCGGCCCATTGAGCGACGGCATCGTGCACGGATCGTCGGTAACCTGTCCGCTTCATAACTGGGTGATCGATCTGGCGACGGGAGACGTTCAGGGCGAAGACACAGGGTCGACCCAGGCGTTCGGAACGCAAGTACGGGAAGGTCGGATCTACATCGACCTGGATGAAGTGGACGAACGTAAGGGCGCCGCCTGTGCTGCATGATGGCTGTTCGATCAGCACCACGTGTCCCTACTGTGGCGTCGGTTGCGGGGTTAAGGCATCTGCCGCCGAAGACGGCTGCATTGCGATTGCGGGTGACGAGACACACCCGGCGAACCGCGGGCGTTTGTGTTCAAAAGGATCGGCCCTGGCGGACACCGTCGGTCTGGAGGGCAGGCTTCTCACCCCCCGGATCGACGGGCGAGCCGCAAGCTGGAAGACCGCAACCGACCATGTGGCCAGGACCTTCAAACAAACGATTGAGGAATACGGACCGGACAGTGTCGCATTCTATGTCTCCGGCCAATTGCTGACCGAGGACTATTACGTCGCGAACAAGCTGATCAAGGGCTATATCGGAACGGCGAATATCGACACCAATTCCCGCCTTTGCATGGCTTCATCGGTCGCCGGGCACAACCGTGCCTTCGGGAGCGATACGGTTCCGGGAACCTATGAAGATCTTGAAGCGGCCGATCTGATCGTTCTCGTCGGGTCGAACTTGGCTTGGTGTCACCCCGTTTTGTATCAGCGTGTCGAAGCCGCGAAACGGAAACGCCCGGATCTGCGGATCATCAATATCGACCCACGCCGGACGGCCACGTCCGATTTGGCCGACTTCCATCTCCCGCTTGCGCCGGGTTCGGACGTCGCCTTGTTCAACGGACTGCTGCGGACCATTGAGGCGGAGGGCGCGATCAACCCCGCATATGTGGAGGCGCACGTTTCCGGGTTGGATGCGGCATTGGCCACCGCCCGACAAGCGACTTATGACCGTGTTGCGGAACAGACCGGACTATCGCCCGTCGCGCTTGCGCGCTTCTATGCACAATGGATCGAAAGTGAGCGGGTGGTGACGGTCTATAGCCAGGGCGTCAACCAGTCCACCTCCGGCACCGACAAGGTCAACGCCATCATCAACTGTCATCTGGCAACCGGCCGGATCGGAAGACAGGGGATGGGTCCCTTCTCCGTTACCGGTCAGCCAAACGCCATGGGCGGGCGGGAAGTGGGCGGGCTCGCCAACATGCTGGCCAGCCATCTGTCGATCGAAAACGCGGAACACCGAAAGGCGGTTCAGGGTTTCTGGAATGCCCCGGTCCTGCCGACCTCGGCCGGCTTGAAAGCCGTCGATCTGTTTCAGGCCTGCCGAGAAGGCCGTATCAAGGCGCTCTGGATCATGTCGACAAATCCGGCGGTAAGTTTGCCGGACGCCGCCAGTGTGCGCGAGGCGATCGAGATCTGCCCCTTCGTGGTCGTCTCGGACATTCTGGAGGAAACCGACACCACACGGCTGGCCGATGTGCTCTTGCCGGCCGCTGCGTGGGGTGAGAAATCGGGAACCGTTACGAATTCCGAAAGGGTGATCAGCCGGCAACGGCCGTTCCTGCCCGCCCCGGACGGCACGCGGCCGGACTGGAAGATCATCTGCGATGTCGCCGCAGGGATGGGGTGGCGGGATGCCTTCGACTATCCCGGGCCGGCCGATATTTTCCGGGAGCATGCATCCCTCTCGCGCGTTTCGGGCGCCCTTGGCCGCGACTTCGACATCTCCGGTCTCGCCGCCATTTCCGACCACGATTATGAAGACCTTCAGCCCACCCGCTGGCCCGTTGTAAACGGGACTACCGGAGGACGGTTCTTTGCAGATGGCGGGTATTTTACCGCCGACCGCAAGGCCAGGATGATCCCTGTCGATCACCGGCCGCCGGCAACCGCCACCAGTGAATGGTTTCCGCTTCGGCTGAATACGGGACGGATCCGCGACCAATGGCATACCATGACCAGAACGGGCCGTTCCGTCCGTTTGAGCCGGCATCTTGCCGAACCCTTCGTAGAGATCCACCCTGAAGATGCACGCCGCTACGGGCTGTCCGCGGCGTCTTTGGCAATCCTCTCCTCCGGGCGGGCGGAAGCGATTGTACGGGTGCTGGTCACGGACAGGACGCAGCCCGGCGTCTTGTTTGCGCCCTTTCATTGGACAACGGAGTGGTCCGGACGGGCACTGATCGACGATCTGGTTACTGCGCATGTCGATCCGATTTCCGGACAACCGGAATCGAAAGCCTCTCCCGTATCGATCGCTCCATTGGAAGCCGCCTGGTACGGATTCGCGGTCTCCCGGCATGAAATGCGCCCGCGAACGGACTATTGGGCGCGCGCGAAAATCGCCGGCGGTTGGCAGGCGGAACTCGCCGGCCTGGAGCGGCCGGAATCTTGGGAGGCCTTTGCAAGTACACTGCTGGGCGTCGGCGGCGATCGCGCGGTTGTTGTCGAGGACGGCAGTAAGGGCACCGTTCGGGTAGCCTTCGCGCGGCGGGGTCGCCCCACCGGCGTCCTGTTTGCATCCCGCAGTCCCGTTGAACTTGCGCGGGCGCATGTCCGAACCCTTTGGGACACAACAGCCGACGTCGGCGACCTTCTGCCAGGCCGCCCCGGCGCCAACCGGCCGGACCCCGGAGCAACGGTCTGCAGCTGTTTCGATGTCGGGATCAATACAATCATGCGGGCAATCACGGAGAACGGCCTGGCGGACGTCGGGGCCATTGGCCGGGTATTGCAGGCCGGAACCAACTGCGGATCTTGCCGTCCCGAGTTGCGGCAGATCCTGACCCTCGCTTCTGAACGCGCCGCAGCCGAGTAACGCGATGCGCGTCACCGGTTCCAACCATCTCCGCCAGACTGCAACGGGCACACAGGATCTCAGCCTATGAAGACATTCCCTCTCTTTATCAAAACCAGCGGCCGTTTGGTCGTGGTCTATGGCGGCGACGAACAAGCGGCCCAGAAAGTGCGCCTGATGCGCAAGACGGATGCGAGGATCCGGGTCGTCGCCCCGTCCTTGACCCGGGAACTGGCCGAGCTCGCCACGGCAAAGAAGATCGACCATCAAGCAGACATCGCGCAGCCGGCCCACGCAGCGGGGGCGGCGATTGCATTCGCCACCTTGGCCTGTCCCGGCGCCAACGCCGCCGTGGTGGCGACATTGCGCGCGCAGGGGGCGCTGGTGAATGCGGTCGACGCTCCCGACCTATGCGATGCCTACATTCCGTCGATTGTCGACAGAGACCCGGTGGTGGTGGCAATCGGGACCGAAGGCACAGCCCCCGTCCTGGCCGGACAAATTAGGACCCGAATTGAAAGTATGCTCGAGTCAGGGTTGGGGGAGTTGGCCGGCTTTGCGGGCGTCATGCGAAAGTCGGTCGCCCGGCGGATCGAGCCGCACAAACGCCGCGCCTTTTGGCGTTGGGTATTCCAAGCCGAACCCCGCACCCTGTTTGCCAACGGCGACCGGGACGCAGGCCAAGAAGCGATCACCCGCGCGGTCGATGCAGGCGGCGCGCCCGACGGAGACAGCGGCGGCTTTGTCAGCCTCGTCGGCGCAGGCCCGGGCAGCCGTGACTTGATCACCTTGCGCGGTGTGGAGCGGCTGCAGAATGCCGATGTAATCTTCTACGACAGGCTGGTGGATGAGCGGGTGCTTGAACTGGCGCGCCGGGATGCGGAGCGCATTTGCGTCGGCAAGGCGCCGGGCGCGCATGCTTGGCCGCAGGATCGCATCAATGGCGTGATTGCCGCCGAAGCAAGAAAGGGACGCCGTGTCGTCCGATTGAAATGCGGCGATCCAGGAATATTCGGACGCGTCGCCGAAGAGATAGAGGCACTGAACCGGGCCGGCGTTCGGTGGGAAATCGTTCCAGGGGTAACATCGGCTTCCGCCGCCGCCGCGACACTTGGGCGTTCCTTAACGGAACGAAACAAAACCGATACGCTGGTCTTGGCCACAGGGCATACGCAACACGAGGAACCCGGCAGAGACCTCGGCGCACACTTGCTTCCCGGCACCACGTTGGCGATCTATATGGGCGTGGGCCAAGCCAGCCGCATCGAACGTGACTTGCTGGCTCAGGGCTTTGCCCCAGATTTGCCGGTGGAGATTGTGCAGTCGGCGGAAATGCAGGGCGAACAGACGATAGAGACCGCACTCGGTTCGCTTACCGAGGCAATAAGGTCGAACAAAGTCCAAAACCCGGCCATGATCCTAGTAACCCGTACCATGAGCGCTGCTGAAACGGACGCCGCAGACACAGTCGGCGTCGGTGAACGCACCGCGTTTGCGTGACGCATTTCATCCTCTGCTGGCCTGCTGTTGATGTCTTGGCACGCGCTGCGAATTGAAAACCAAGGCCGCCGATTCGCTCATGATCTTCAAAATCAAATCTCTTATTACGTATTTATTGTTTTTAGTTTTGCTCACTCATCGCCCAAAGACAATCCGGTAATGATTTAGCTGCGGTATACTCAAAAACGCGCCGCGACGAGCGGAATCAGAGTCGTTGTAAATCAGCCGGCAAAAGAAGGATGTCGAGGTAAAGAACCGACAAGCTGAGTCGCGACGCCAAGCCGCCCGCAGTGAAGCACCGCACACCGCTTCCAAGACACAACGGCCGTTCTGACTGCGGCGCACGCGAAATCATCGGCCGTGCCGTGCCGGAAACGCTGCTTCCGGCCGGTAGATCTTAAAACTCTCCAGGGTTTGGGCATTGCATTCCATCTGCCACTGACTGCCCGGCTGGACGGCCGCGGCGCAACGGTACCGCTCCCGATATGCGGCCGTCGTCGCATTCTCTTCAATCGCGATGGCTGCAAGCCCGACAACGGCGCCTCCCTGCCGTTCCACCAACTCAATCGCGCCCGCCATGGTGCCGCCGGTCTCTACCCATTGGTCGGCCAAAACGACCCGCGTTCCAGGGGCAAACGCGGGCTTGCGCATCTCCATCTGCTGCGTGCGCCCGGAGTAGTTGGAAAACCCGACCGCGTCGGTCTCGACACAGAGTTTCCCGGCTTTGCGGATCGGCAGGAAACCAACACCCATTCGGGTCGCCAATGCCGAGCCCAGAACGAAACCCATCGCATCCAATCCGGCCACGACGTCCGCCTCCAGACCGGAAAGATCCGCGATCAAGTCATCCACCAGGTCGTGAAACGCCGCGCCGTTGATATAGATGGAAGTCGGGTCCAACCAGGCGAACTTTTCTCCCTTGGTATTCGGTGCCATCAGGCTCAGATACCAGCGGTCGTCGCGCGGCCCTTTGTCCTGGGATGCCGGAACGTATCCACCTTCTGCGTTAGACATTGATGTCCCCCTCTTCTTCCGGGCGCATCGACTCCAGCTTGCCGATCAACCGCATCAGCCGATCCCGATCGATGGTGTAGAAGTCGCCCTCGATGTTGATGCCCGTCGCCACCAGAAAACAATCGACATCGTCGTAAGACGTCACGTTTTCCGGGGTGATGCCCGATGCGACAGCCAGCGCCTCTTCCCCAACCCCACGCCGAAATGACGCGATCTTGCTCAAATCGGCGGCCTCTCCGGTAGCGATACCGGATGTCGTGACGACATCCATGTGCCCGGCCGCCAGCCGCGCCGAGATCTCATAGTGCGCCGGTTCAACGGGACGCTGTTTCTTAAACGCGGTTCCACCGAAATAGACCCCGTCCCAACCGCTCTCGCGCCGAACGCGATCAATCGCCGACGCTTCCTTCTGCGTATCCGCGTTTTCGTCGATCCGGGCGTCGTCGGCCCAATAGGCGTCGATGCAGATCCCCTCCTGCTCGAGGCGTCCCAGTACCGGAAAGGCATCCGCCCCGGTTACAGCCAGGAAGTTGAGGCCCAACCACAGATCGGGCAGAGCCCGGCGCACGTCCCGCACGATCGGCAGAAACGCATCCACGCCGAAATCGTGGTTGATCAGAAAGAAACCGCTGACCGGAACATCGGCGCAAGTCTGGATGTTGTCGAGGACCTGCCGCGTCTCCAGAACGTGGATCACCGGAAAAAGGTAGGGTCCCGGGTGGCCGAATGCCGCCGTCAAATCGGATCTCTGCATAAAGAGCAGTGTTCCCGACTATGCGGACAGGCGCAAGAAATCAGGCGCCTGGTTTCAGGCAGGCCTACGCCGCCATCGCCTTGAGTAGTTTGCCGAACCGGCGGTCTTGGCGAAGCGGCGCCAGAAGCGGTTCGTTGGCGAGGAAGTTTGCATGACGCCACCCGCGGTGGGCGAAATCTTCCAAACGATCCAGCGCGGTCTTGAAGGCGCCCAGACGCACAAGCGCAAGCGTCCCGAAGTACGAATTCGCCGTTCCCGGTTCTACCGGCGCATCCAAATAGCGCTCCGCCTTGTCCACATCGCCGAGCATGGCATGCAGGCAGGCGAGCACGGGCCGGGTCCGCGGATTGTCGGGCTGCAGTTTCAGATGCGCCTGCGCCCGCATCGCGGCCCGCAGCGCCAACGCAGTGGCCCGGCGGCAATCGCCGGTCGCTTCCGCCGCGCGCGCAGCCATCGACAAACAGACAAAATCGTCCGGTTGGATTTCAGAGGCCCGTTCCGCAAGAGATGCCGCGGCCCGCCAGTCGCCCATGCCGAAGAAGGCATAACGTGCGAAACTGTGGGTGTCGAAATCGTTCGGACAGCAAAGGATGGCGCGGCCAAAGGCGCGCCGGGCTTCCATATGCCGTCCGGCCGCATACAGCGCGAAGCCTTGGGTCGCATGGCTCAAGGACAGATCCGGCCGCAGGCGCACCGCGGTTTCGGCCGCCGCCTCCGCGTCCGGCAGAATCGCCTCGCCGCCGTAAAAATGCACAAAACTTGCGGTCGCCGCGAAATGCGCGTGCGCCGGAGCAAAGCCCGGCGCGAGCCGCCGCGCCTCGTCGCATAGACGGGCGGCTTCCTCAATCGCCTGCAAGTCGCCGGCCCAGCGCAGATTGCGGGCATCCAGCACCATCAGATAGGCCTCGAACCCAGCCGGATCGTCGGTAAAGGTTGCCAGCGGTTCCGGCGTGTCGGGCAGCGCCCGCACGGTCAGCCGGTAGCCGGTCTTTTGCACCGTGTCGATCAAGCGCGCGCCATCGCCCCGCTTGTCCCCAAGAGCGCGGCGCAGTTCCGACACGGCGGTGGTCACGGATTCCTCACCGACCACGACGTCCGGCCAAATCGCTTCCAGCAAGTCGTCGCGCCGGACGACCCCGCCGTCCGCTTCAACCAACAAAGATAGGATACCCATGGCGCGAGGCGACAGACGTCGGTGGTTTTCACCGTCGCTCAGCTCGCGAACCTGCGGGTCGACGCGCCAACGGCCCAAACGGAAGGGACGGCTGCACCCGATTTCACCGCTCGATTCAGCAGCCTCAAATTCTCTAACACCGGTCATGTGAACGAACCCTCAATACCCCACCATCCGTTCATTAGCCGTGGGGGATAAGACACATAGCAAGATCCGTCCAGTACGACTTATGCGGGTCACGAATTTGTGACCGGCGCACTTTCATAGACTGTGGAGGATCGTTTCGGCGTTCTGCTGCTGGGGCACCGTCGCGCAGCTTCGCGGGCCGGTCAAGCCTTCCCCGCTTCCGGTTCCGGCAAATCGGCCGCCTGCGCCGCGGCCGCGCCGATGGCTTGGCGGTCTTCTTCGGTCAGCGGAACGTCGCTTCCCGGCCCGTCCAGACGTACCCGGACTTCCTTTCGGGCAAACTGAATCCCGTTCTCGTCGAACGCTTTCTGGACACGGGAATAGATCTCCTTGCGCAGCGTGAACTGTTTGCCCGGTTTCGCCATGAACTTACCCCGGATGACAATCCCGACATCGTCCACTTCCAGCACACCTTGCGATTTGAACGGCTGCAGCATGTCCTGCGCGAACTCGGGAACCTCCATCATTTCCTTGCCGATCTGCTTGAACAGCTTCTTGACCTTGTTGAGATCGGTATCGAACGGAACGGTGAAGCGCAGCTTCATGATCACCCAGTCCCGCGAATAGTTCGTCAGTTTAGGGATCTCTCCAAACGGAATTGTGTGGATCGCGCCGCGATGGTGCCGCAGTTGCAAGGACCGGATGGAGATCTTCTCGACAGTGCCCAGCGTGCCCTCGATTTCGACATATTCCCCGGTCCGGAATGCATCATCGATCAGGAAAAAGATGCCGCTGACAATGTCGGTCACCAGTTTCTGCGCGCCGAAACCGATCGCGATACCGGCGATACCGGCACCGGCAAGCAGCGGCGTAATGTCGATCCCTATCGTGCCCAGCGCGATCAGCAAGGTCATCACCACGATCAAGGCCTGCATGCTCCAACGCATCAGCGGCAGGATGGTGGAAAGACGGGAGACACCCGACCCGCCGCCTTCGCCGCCCCCGGGCTCCTCCTCGTCTTCTTCGATGCCGGCCGCGGTCATTTCGGCGGCAAGCTTCAGATTGATCCAGAGGGTGACCAACTCCCAGACCAGATACCCCACCCCGAGAACGGCCAGCAGATCGATCAGACCCGCGGCGAACTGGAAGCCGGTGCCGGCAGCCGCCAGATCCACGACGTCGAGCTGCCAGACCCGGAAGGTGATCCACAGAATCAGCCCCAGGACCAGGACGCGCCCAACCCGGACCATCGCCCGTTTCGTATCCTTGTGGGCCTGCTCGGCGATGCGACCCTCGCCCTTCATCGGCGGAACGATATGTCGGACCAGTCCGCGCACCGCCGTATCGAAGGCCGGCGCAAACACGATCAGAATGAGGGTGATTTGCTGCCGCCCGTCCAACAGATCGAAGCGTTTCGCCGCGACCAGCATCTCCGTCAGCAACCAGTTCAGCACGATCAGACCCATCAGCACGGTCGGATAGGCGCGCGCCATGGACACTTCCGCCAGCGTCGTGTCGTCCACGGGTCCGATGATGATCCTGGTCAGGGCTTCGCGCTTGTACCAGACCGACCAAAAGAGCTGCACATAGAAAGCGGTGCTCAACCAGAAGCCCAGCCGGATCTCACCCATCGGCACGCCGTGGGACGCCAGGAACGGGATCGTGAAAGCGGGCAAGGCCAAAAGAAAGGCCAGGACCATGAGGTTGCGGTGAAAGAACACCGCCGTCGCGTCGTCGACGTAAATCAGGCGCAGGTCCGGGCGCGTCGGCGCGGCCAGAAACCACGACAGGGCCGACGCGACCCGCGGAAACATGATCAGCTGGGACACGATCGCCCAGGCTGCCTCGCGACTGAACCTGGGTTCCGCCGGCATGACCTGATGGATCACCAGGCCGGAGACCGCGAGGAAGGCGAAGATCCCACCGAAATCCAGAACGAAACGGTTCACCAACGCCAACAGCGTTTGCCGCAGATTCCTGTCCTTGATGCTCTTGGTGCTGTAGCGCCAGGGCCTGACCAGCCGGTTCAAAACGGATTCCACCGCCAACCCGGCCGCGATGGCCCCAAGCAGGATGCCCAACCACTGGATCGTCCCCTGCGTGCCGCGCGGCGCCATGAAGTTCGCGATGCCCGTACTGATGCCGTCGTACAGGCGGGGCAGAGCGACGAAGGCCGCAATCACGCTGTTGAAAGCACCGGCAAGATTGTCCGCCATGAAGGTGACGGGATCGCGGCTGGCGGCCTCGGCGGCGTTTTCTTCCGCGGACACCGTGTCCAAACGCTGCAGCAGCAATTGGCGGACTTCTTCATCCGACAGACGGGAGACCAGTTCGCGGATTGCTTCCGGGGTCAGAGGGTCGGGCAGTTCTACGGTTTCCTCAGCCGCCTGGTCCGTACCGACCGCGATCTGCGCCTGAGCGGGCACGGCCGCCAGGGCAAACGCCAGCACGCCCAGAAGCGCGAAAAGAAAGCGGCGAGACACAGCGGACAATTCGGAAAATCCCCTCATTCCCAGCCGCGCGGATGCCCGACCTGAAAACCGGTCTTGCGGCAGCCCACCACGGCAGACATAGCTTAGCATCAACTCATAAAACTGCGCATTACAAGAAAACACCCGCGCTCCTGACATATCAGAGAGCGCGGGCATCCGTTTTCTAAACCGGGCGGCGGAAGGGCGCTGTCACACGCGCCGGACCGTCCCCGTTTGGTTCATGGCGGTTACGTCAGGGCTAGGCCCCGCCGCCCAACTCGGTAATTTCCCGATGGCATTCGATAATATGCCCATGTCCGTGGGGATCTTCCCGCTTGGGCGGATCGACTTTGTCGCAGGTCCCGTCAATCGCCAGCGGACACCGTTCGAAGAACGGACATCCGACCTTGGTGATCTTCACGCCGCGGGAAATCCCGGCGAGCGCTTCCTGCGTTTCCATCGTATCCTCAAGCCAGCCGATCCGCATTTCCGGAACGGAAGAAATCAGCAAGCGCGTGTAGGGATGGTACGGCGGCGACAGAACCTGATCGGTCGGCCCCATCTCGGCAACGCGTCCCGCGTAGAGCACAACGATCTCGTCCGAGAATGAAGCAACCGTGGAGAGATCGTGGCTGATGAACACGAAAGACACCCCGGTTTCCCGGCGCAGCTTCTTCAGCAACTCGATCACGTTCGCCCCGACGATACTATCGAGCGCCGAAGTCACCTCGTCACACAGCATGACTTCCGGTTCCGCCGCCAGAGATCTGGCGAGGTTCACGCGCTGCTTCTGACCGCCGGAGAGTTCGCCGGGAAAGCGTTGCGCGAATTCCGGCCTGAGCTCCACCATCTCGAGCAGCTCTGCGACCCGCTTGCGTTTCGCCTCGCCTTTCAGACCGTGATAGAACTCGATGGGCCGGGCCAGAATCTCGCCAATCCGTTGTTTCGGGTTCAGGGCGGTGTCCGCCATCTGATAGACAAACTGGATCTGTTTGAGCTGTTCGCGCGTTCGGCTTTCCAGCGCGGCCGGAAGTTTCACGCCGTTCAGATCCACCTCCCCGTTGGCCGCCGGCAGCAAGCCGGCCATGACCCGGGCAAGCGTCGACTTCCCGCATCCTGACTCGCCGATCACGCCCACCGTGTGTCCGCGTTCGACCTTGACGTCGACGTCGCGCAGGATCTGGACCAGCGGTTGCCCGCCGGGCCCTTTGCCATAGCCCGCGTCGATATTCTTGACCTCGAGAGCCGGCACGTCGCGCGAGTGATCGACCCCGTCATCGTCGCCCATCCCCGCCTGCGGCGTCGGGCGGACCGCCGCCATCAGCCGCTTGGTATAGGGATGCTGCGGATGGTTGATAATGGTGTCGACCGGTCCCTTCTCCTGGATCTCCCCATGATAGAGCACGACGATGTAATCCGCGATCTGAGCAACCACCGCCAGATCGTGGGTCACGTAGATCGCCGCGGCCCCTTCTTCCTTGATCACCTTCTTAAAGGCTTTCAGGACCTCGATCTGGGTCGTCACATCGAGCGCGGTGGTCGGCTCGTCCAAGACCAGCAAGGAAGGGTCGCCGCACATCGCCATGGCCGCCATCAGACGCTGGAGCTGACCGCCGGACACTTGGTGCGGGTACCGGTCGCCGATCGTATCCGGACTGGGCAGTTCCAGGGCGTGATACAGTTCGTTCGCCCGTTTGTCGGCCTGTTCCTGGTTCTTGGTCCCGTGCAGAACCGAGCTTTCCGTCACCTGCTCGTTGATCTTGATCGCCGGGTTGAAGGTCGCCGCCGCACTTTGCGCCAGATAGGCCACGCTCTCCCCGCGAAGAGGACGAAGTTCTTCCGTCGTCTTCTTGGTGACGTCCTCTCCCAGAACAACGGCTTCCCCGCCGGCGAATTTCAGTCCCGGCTTGCAGTAACCGAGCGCCGAAAGGGAAATGGTGGTCTTGCCCGAACCGGATTCCCCGATCAGAGCGACGACCTGTCCTTTCCTGACCTTGAAATCCACGCCCTTGACGATCGGCAGCTCGCTGCCGTCGTCGCGGATCGCATTGATCTTAAGGCCTTTCGCTTCGAAGACGATATCATCACTCACGGCCTACATCCTCTTCGAAAGCTTGCCGCCGGCATGGGCGGAGATGTCATCCACGATCAGGTTGATCGCAACGGTAAGGGTGGCGATGGCGATGACGGGAGACATTACAGAGAAGACGGATTCGCCATACTGCAATGCGCCCTGGTTCTCACGCACCATGGAGCCCCAGTCCGCCGCCGGCGGCTGAACACCCAGTCCCAGGAAGCTGAGACTTGAGACGAACAGGGTCATGTAAATCAGCCGGAGACCGAAGTCGGAAATCAGGGGCATCGCGGCATTCGGCCAGATTTCCTTGGTGACGATCCACCAAAGGCCTTCGCCGCGGACCTTCGCCGCCTCGACATAGTCCATCACCATGACCTCCAGACCGATTGCGCGCGCCAGCCTGAAGACAACGGCGGTATAGACGATAATACCGGCAATGATGAGAACGATGATCGACGGCCCCAAGGCCGTCACGATCACCAAACCGAACATGATGCTCGGTATACTCAAGAGTGCGTCGTTGATGCGGCTTAAGGCCATATCCGTTTTCGGCCCGGCGACCACGGCGCCAATCCCCAGGACCACACCCAGGAAGTAGGCGATAATGGTTGCCGTGGTGGCGATCCCGATGGTCCGGCCGGCACCGTACATAAGGCGCGAGAGGACGTCGCGATCTTCCAGGTCCGTGCCCAGCCAGGCCCCGGCCCGCGGGGACTGGAATTCGCTGTAGTCGTCCGGGAAAGGCAGCTCGTTCTCGTCGTAGGGGGCCAGAACCTGGCCGAAGACGGCGATGAAGATCCAGAAGGAAACGACGGTAATCCCGATCCACCCCGTGATCGAGAAGCGGAACTTCCCGGACGGCGGCGAATCTTGAAGCTCGTCGAAACTGACATTCTCGTCGTACGGGGCGACGTAATGTTCGTCCACTTGTTGTGATGTATCTGTCATTTCGGGTGCCTCAGGCGCGGATTGGAAACGATGGAGGCGACATCTGCGATCAACATCAAAACGACGTAGACGGCGCAGAAAATCATGCCCAGGCCCTGAACCAGGATGAAGTCACGGGTTTGCACCCCCTGAACCATCAAGGTCGCCAGACCGGAATAGGCAAAGAACACCTCCAGAACGACGACGCCCGAAACCAGATAGGCCAGGTTCAGCGCGACCACGTTCACGATGGGTCCAATCGCATTGAAGAGTGCATGTCGGAGGATGATGCGTTTGCGGGAGACGCCTTTCAGGATCGCCATTTCGATATAGGGCGAACTCATGACGTTCAGCACCGCCGCGCGGCTCATCCGAATGAGCTGCGAGGCGATCACGAAACACAGGGCGGCGACGACAAGCTGGAAGTGCTCCAGCAACTCGAATATGCCCATCCCCTCGATACTGCCGACGACGACCGCGTCGCTGACCCCCAAGGTTCTCGCGAAGATGATGACCAGGATCGTCGCGACAAAGAACTCGGGCGCTGCGACGAGCGTCACAGAGACAAAGGTCAGGATACGGTCATAGAGCGTCCCCGGGTACATCGCCGCCAATATCCCCAAAGCGAGTGAAATCGGCACGCCGATCGCAGCCGTAAGGAGCGTGACGTACAGCGTGTACTCATAGCGGTCGGCCATCAGCGTCGTGATCGGCACCCCATCGGAGGCGAGCGACACGCCGAGGTCTCCCGAGAGGAAACTCGTCAACCAGTTCCAGTATTGAATGGGTATCGGCTGATCCAGGCCCAGCTTGGCTCTCAAGGCGGCGATATTCGCCTCGGTGGCTTCCTGCCCCAGTTTAATCTGCGCGGCATCGCCGGGCAGAACCTTCAGCATCAAGAAGAAGATAATCGAAACGGCGAGGATGGTAATGATACCGATACCCAGCCGCCTCATAATCAAGGCAAACATTCTTTGTCCCCCAAACCTCTATAGTCGAAGCGAAGCTTCGGTCGACCGCCCGTGATTATGATTTTCTTCGGGTCCGGAAGAACCAACCGCATAAAAGCAGCGGGCGCCCTGATGATCAGGACGCCCGCTCGCTTTTGGTCTTATGCGTCGAGCCAGAGGAATTCCGGGCTCTCTGCACCGCCGAAGTTGTTCAGCGGAACGTAGGTGCGGCCTTTGACGTTTGTGGCCGCCGCATCGACGTAGTTCCGGTGGGACGGCAGGATCGTGCCGCCCTCCTCGTGGATCAGTGTCTGCATGTCGCAGTACATCTGCTTCCGCTTGGCCGGGTCGGTGACGCCGCGGGCGCCAACCAGCAACTCGTCGAACTGGGCACTCTTCCAGTACGACTCGTTCCAGGCTGCGTCCGACTTGTAGGACAACGTCATCATGATGTTGGCCGTCGGACGCATATTCCAGGAAACCACGCACATCGGCGCCTTCAGCCAGACGGCACCCCAATACCCGTCTGTGGTAACCTTCTTCACGTTGATGTTCATCCCGATCTTGCGGGCTTCACGCTGCAGGAAGGTGCACTGCTCGACCGCACCCGGCGAGACTTCGGCCGCCACGATTTCGATTTCCGTGTTGCCGATGCCGGATTTCTGGAAGTGGAACTTCGCTTTTTCCGGATCCAGCATACGCTGCGGAATGTCCGGGCAGTGGTCGAAGTAGGCCGGGCCGATCGGCTGATCGTTGCCGAGCGTTCCCTGGCCCTTGAACACGCCCTTCACCAGACGTTGGCGGTCCATCAGGTACTGCATTGCCAGGATCATGTCGCGGTTGTTGCTTTCCGCGAGATCCAGGCGGCAGGCGATGTTGATGAACGCACCGGATTCGACCGACCAGATATCGCGGCCGTCGGTGGCGTTGACCTGATCGATGGCTTTCGGCGGCAGGTTGGCCATTACATGAACGTCGCCGTTCAGGAAGGCGCTGAGGCGGGCATTCGGATCGCCGATGCCGAAATGCTCGATCTCGTCCAGATGCGGCCCGTCGCCCCAATAGTTTTCGAACCTGGTGCCCACAGTGCGAACACCCGGCTTGAATTCCTTCACCCGGAACGGACCGGTGCCGTTGGTGTTGGTGAAGTCGGTCTGGCCGTCTTCGATGATCTTGAAGTGGAAGGTGCCAAGCGCAATCGGCAAATCCGCGTTCGGGCTGCTGAGCTTAGCCTTGACTTCGTAGTCGTTGACCTTCTCCCAGCTGTCCACCATCGAGACCAGCGACGAGGCTTTGGAGATCGAGTCCTTCCCCAGATGCCGGTTCATCGTATACAGCACGTCGTCGGCTGTAAGCGTCTTGCCGTTGTGGAATTCCACGCCCTTGCGGATCTTGAAGGTCCATTCCGTCGCATCGTCGTTGGACAGAACTTCTTCCGCCAATTCCGGTTCGTAGGAAAGGTTCGCCGTCAAGCGGGTTAGCGAGCCGTAGAACATACGGCCGCGGAAGTAATCGATGGCCGCCGTATAAAGGGCCGGATCCAACGTATCGGCCGGACCGTGCTGGTCCCCCGCCAGGATCATCTTTCCGCCCTTTTTCGGCGTGTTCGCCCAGGCCTCGGACGCGGAACCGAAAACGGTGCCGGCTGCTGCCGCGGACGCGCCGGCCGCCATCATCCACCCCATGACCTGGCGGCGGTTCGCACCCTGGCGGACCATGCTCATGACAATTTCGCGATCCCGCGGGCTCAAGCTCCCGAAAACAGGATCGTTGGACTTGATATCAGACATACTACCTCCTTGTTCGCGCAGTCCCGTTTTCGGAACTGCAATTCGCCGTTCGGCGTTTCCTTTTGGATGTCCTCACAGGAGAGATACACCCCGTTCATTCTTAGGCACCGCGATCGTTATTGTTTCGAACAGGCCCATTATTTGTTTGTGTCGGTTTTTATTTGCCGCGATCGGTTTTGTCCGGTGCACCGGATCCGATAGAAAGGGCGCGGTTCTTTGCCGTATCCGCCCGCAAAATCGGACCTTCGGCCACTGAGGGCCGGAGCTGGATACCCTCCTCCCTGTTCTATTTGTCTTCTTGGCGACAAGTGTCGCGCATGTAGCTGGAGTTTGGAAACAAAAAATCCCCCGGCGATGCCATAAAACGACTTATATCAGTAAAATTACGTCATCGTCCGGACTATGGAATAGATTGGCTGCGGGATCGTTTATCGCGTCTGCGTCATTGCCAAGGCGGCCTGTTCCGACGGCGTCGGCGTATGGTTGAAAAGATACGCCTTGCGACAGGCCTCTTCGCCGCCCAATTCGGCGATCCGCCGCGCTTGATCCTCGAAGCATCGGCGGTTGACGGCGTCGGGGTCGCAGATCGCCGAAAGTCTTCGCCGGCCCTCGGAAAGCGCAACGGCCACAGCAGGATCGCCGGACGCCGCCGCGGCCAGGTCCTTCAGTTCAAGCGGATCGCTTTCCAGGTCGAAAAGCTGCGGGGCCAGGCCGGCATAGTGGATGTATTTCCACTGGCCCCAGCGGACCATGAAACTGCCCGTCGTGCTGCCGCCGTCATGATATTCGCTAAAAGCGGTCCGGTCGGGATCGTTCTCCGCAACGGCGATCTCCAGAAGCGACCCGCCAACGCATCCCGCCGTGAACGCTGCGTCGGTCAACCCGGTGGCATCGAGCGCCGTGGGCGCGATATCGAGCAGGGAAACCGGGGTCTCGACGCGCCGCCCGGCGGGGACGCCCGGCCCGGCGACAATCATCGGAATGCCCGCAGACTGCTCATACATGACCATCTTGGTCCAAAGCCCCATATCCCCAAGCATTTCGCCATGATCGGAGGTGAAGATGACGATCGTATCCTCGGCCTGACCGGACTTTTCCAGGGCGTCCAGAACCCGCCCCACACAAGCGTCGACATAGGACACCAGTCCGAAATAGGCGGCTTTCGCGCGGCGCACCGTTTCGGCGTCGAAATGCGGCCCATAATCATAGAACGTCGCCAGCGCTTCTATTTCCGGGTGCTGCAGACCTAAAGCCTCGTCGTACCCGATCGGCCATTCCAGTTGCGCCGGATCATAGAGTTCATAGAACGCGTCCGGGGCCATCAGCGGGAAATGCGGCGAGACGAAGGAAACGAAGGCCGACCAGGGCGTATCCTGCGCTGCCCGGGCCGCGATCCATTCTTCCGCCGCCGCCGCGATATCCCTGTCGTAGTCTGTGTAGCGCGTCGGCCCGGACCCGACGCCTGCCGCCAGTTCGCGGCCGCCTTCGAAGATCTGGGGGTCCTTGCGCAGCAGCCCGATGGCCCAGCCGATCCCGCCGACCACATGCATCGGCAGGATCTCCTCGGTGAAACCGTTGTCGTCCTGACCGGATCGGAAATGCAACTTGCCGATCGATGCCACATCCAGACCGCCGTCGCGCAGCACATGCATCCAACTGCGGCGCGCACCGTCGTAGGGCGTCGCGCTGTCCCAATAGCCCAGGTTATGGACATAGTCGCCGCACGCCAGGGACGCACGCGCCGACACACAGATGGGAGACGGCGTGTAGGCCCGCGTAAAGGCCGTGCCGCGCGCCGCCAAGCTGTCCAAACAGGGTGTCCGGACAACGGGATGGCCCATATATCCAGCCGCATCGGGCCTGTATTCATCAGCGCAGATGACCAGGAAATTCTTCGCGCCCGCCAAAACCTTACCCCTTCAATCAGTGCAGATAGTCCGGTTCCTCTTCATCGAGGATGTCGCGGATCGCCGCCATATGTTTGTCGGCGATGGCTTCGTACTCCGCCCATTGACGCGCCGTTTTCTCGGCAACCTCCGGCGCCGCCACGTTCAACGGCAGTCCTGTCTGCATGGCCGTGATGTAGGTCTCCGCCGCCCGCTCGAAGTAGTAGATATCGTCGAACGCCTGGGCGACCGTGGAAGTCGCCACGAGAATACCATGCTGGCCCAACAGCATGATCGATTGGTTGCCCAATGCCTTGGCCAGCCGTTCGGCTTCGTCGCCCAGCCCCATGCCGTCAAACCCCGAATCCACGGCATACCGGTTGTAGAAGCGCATCGTGTTCTGCTCGATCGGGGGCATCGTTGGATCTCTCAAGCTGGCCAAAACCGTCGAGTATTTCGGATGTAAATGCATGATGCAGCGGGCCTGAGGGCAATTCCGGTGCAGGGCGCCATGGATTGCCCAAGCGGTCGGGTCGACGGCGTCACCCATGCCGTCGGGTTCTTCGTTTGCATCCAATTCCAGCAGATCGCTGGCCCGCATCTTCGACCAATGTCGGCCGTACGGGTTCATCAGGAACCGCGAGCCATCGTCGGACACAGCGAGGCTGTAGTGGTTGGCGACCGCTTCATGCATGTTGAGACGCGCTGTCCAGCGGAACGCCGCGGCCAAGGCTCGTCTTTCCTCCAGATGGTTCATCGCACATCTCCCATGCAGTTTTGTTCAGCGCGCCTCATTAGGGGATATGCCAGATCTGTCCTCAAGAGATCGTTGGTCTCCGTATGGTGAAAATTTTCACCCATTCGCAGGACCCCATAGGCGGAACGGGTGAAACAGCTTATATCAACACTCATGGGGACGTGGAGAAGCACGTGATCAAGGCCACAAATATTCAGAACGCCCTGGAAGGGTTTCAGATTCTGGAGAACCGTACACCGGAAACCCCGAGCGACGAGGAGGGGAAGGTATTCGCAACGCTCGCGGAGACCGAGCGTTGCGGCATCTATGCCGGCAGCTTCAACGGTGAGAGCGCCTGGGAACGGCACCGTAACGGTGACGAAATGGTACAAGTGATCGCCGGCGCGACCCGGCTGTCGATTCTGACCGAAACCGGGCGCACGGACTTGGAACTGTCGGCAGGCATGGTGACCATGGTTCCGCAAGGATGCTGGCACAAGTTTCACGCGCCGGACGGCGTGACAGTGGTGACAATGACCCCGTCGCCGACCGACCACTCGGCGGCGGACGACCCGCGGGAGACGGAATGACGGCAATTCTTCAAAGAGCTTTCGTCGCGGCAATCGCGTTCCTGACGCTGTCGGGGACTGCCACAGCGCACCCGCATGCGTGGATCGACCTGCGCAGCACCGTTGTTCTCAACGGCCAGGGCGAGGTTGCCGCCATCCAGGTTGAATGGACCTTCGACGAGTTCTACTCGACTTTCGTTCTGGAGGATATCGTCCGCGCCGGCGAGGACACCGAAAGCGCTTTGGAGAAGGTGAACCAGGAAAACCTGCAAGGCCTAAAGGCTTTCAATTACTTTACCGACATCCGAGCAGACGGCGAGACGGTGGGTCTTTCCGACGCCACCGACAGCACGTTGAAAGTCTACCGAGACCGGTTGCGGATGGTTTTCACCATCCCTCTGGAGACACCGGTCAATCCGCGGAGCGCGCTTTTCGAGTACGCGGTCTACGATCCGTCCTACTATATCGAGATCCTGCATTTCGATAAAAACGCCATTACCGTAGCCGACCCCGGCAACGGGACCTGCAGCGCGGCCCTGGAAGAACCCAGCCCGGATGCCGAAGCCATCAGTCTCGCCGCCAGCCTGGATCAGACTGAACTCGGTCCGGACAATCTTGGACAGCTGTTCGCCGAGGTCGTGACCGTCAAATGCGGCAGTTAAGCAACGAACAGCGCCTGTTCGCCATCGTTCTCGGCCTGACCATCCTGGCCGGACTGGCTCTCTGGTGGTCGGCTGCGCAAAACGGTTCCTGGTATGAACAGGCGCTGATTTACGCGCACGAACAGCAGCGCCATTTCACCCGGGAGTTCGGAACCGGCATCAGCCGTTTGTCGAAGTCGGATGACTTAGCCCCGCTGCTGTCCCTGATAGGCCTCGGTTTTCTGTACGGGGTGTTTCACGCCGTCGGTCCTGGACACGGCAAAGCGATCATCACGGCCTATGCGGTCACACACGAATCGCAATTGCGGCGCACCGCTGTGTTGGCTTTCGCATCCGCGATGGTGCAGGGCGTGACCGCCATCCTGGCGGTCGGCGGCATCGCGCTGCTTGTCGAGGGCAGCATGCGGCGCGCCGCTCTCTCGGTCGACAACTACCTGGAACCGGCAAGTTATGCAGCGGTTGCCCTGGTGGGTCTTTACCTCGCGCTCCTGGGGATCCGGCGTTTTTACCGGCTTTATGCGGCAAGGCTGCGGAACCGGGCCGCGCACGGCCACCATCACGACCATACGCATTCCCATGATCATGTACACGATCATGCGCACGGAGCGGACGCTGACGCCTGCTGCGGCCATTCGCACGGACCGAGCGCCGAGGATGTCGCGCGCGCCACGAACCCATGGCGCGCGGCGATGGTTGCCCTGTCGGTCGGCATCCGGCCATGTTCGGGCGCCGTCCTTGTGCTTGTCCTGACCTATAGCGTGGGTCTGTTCGCCAGCGGCGTCGCCGCCGTGGTCGCGATGTCGGTCGGCACGGGCGCGACGGTCGCCGCAATCGCGCTCACCGCGCAGAGCGCCAAGTGGCCACTGGCCCGACTGACCGAAAAAGCCGGTCTTCCCGTCGCCCCGATCAGTGCCGGGACCGCCCTGCTCGGTGGCGGCGTGATCTTCGCCCTCGGCGGCGGACTGCTTTACGGCGCTTTGTCCGCGCCCGCCCATCCGCTCTTCTAGGACACGACTTCAGAATCCGGCGCGACCGCCTCTGCGCTTCATTCAGGCGACCGAAAGGCGATCAAACCCGGACAAGAAATGGGGCGTTGACGCGCCCGCTTTCAAGCCTCAAGAACGGGGTCAACGCGCCCAGGCGCTCCACCTCTTTCCGGCGCCACAAAGGCCTGCTGCCGACGGATACCAAACAATGCGTTACGCTTCCTTTGTCAAAGAACTGGCCGCATCGGGTTCGGATGCTTGGGCTCTTCATTCCCGGGCGCAGGAGCGGCAGCGCGCCGGCGAGCCCGTAATCGTGCTCAGCGTCGGCGACCCCGACTTCGATACCCCTCCCGGGATCGTGCAGGCCTGCAAGGACGCCCTCGACGCAGGCACGACCAAATACTCACTTGCGGGCGGAATCGCGGAACTGACCGAGGCCATCTCGCAAAAGGAAAGCGACCGTCTCGGCATGAAGGTCGATCCAGGCGATATCGTCGTGACAGCCGGCGCGCAGAACGCGCTCTACGTTGCCATGCGTTGTCTTTTGGAGCCGGGCGACGAGGCTATTCTTCTGGCGCCGCCCTATGTGATGTTCGATGGCGTGGTGCGCAGCAGCGGCGCGAACCCGGTCCATGTGCCGTTGCGCAGCGAAGCAGGGTTTGCCATCGACACCGATGCGTTAGAGGCCGCGATCACGCCCCGGACCCGGGTGGTTCTGATGAACAGCCCTCATAATCCGAGCGGCGCGGTAGCCGATGCGGAAACGGTCCGCCGGGTTCTCGAGATCTGCCAAAAGCACGACATTTGGCTGATCTCCGACGAGGTTTACGCCGATCTTTGCTTCGACTCGAATTTCGAATCCCCCCTCACCATGGAGGGGGGCCGCGAGCGCACCATCGTTATCCGCAGCATGTCTAAGTCCCACGCCATGAGCGGCTGGCGGGTCGGCTGGATTGTCGGTCCGGCGGATCTGTGCGCGCACGCCCGCAACCTTTTGAACAACATGCAGTATGGCGGATCGGCCTTCATTCAGCATGCAGCCGCACACGCATTGCTGAACGAAAGCGATGCGGTGGAAACGATGAAAGAAGCCTACAAGGCGCGGCGGGAGATTCTGGTCGACTATCTCTCCAACCTTCCGGGTGTCGAGATCCTACGACCCAGCGCAGGCATCTTCTGTCTTCTGCATGTCGGCGGGCTGGGCATGAACGGGTCCGACTTCGCGGAGCGGCTGTTCGAGGCGCAGGAAGTCTCGGTGCTGGCGGGCGGCGCCTTCGGACCGGCTCTCCAGGAGCATGTCCGGATCTCACTTTGTCAGCCCGAGCCCGTGCTGGTGGAAGCCGCGACCCGGATTAGGGATTTCATTGTCGGCCTGCAGGAAGCGCCCGCCGCCTAGCGAAAAGGGCCTAAAGCCTACGGTCGTCGGGGACCAACGTCAGGTCCGACAGTGTGCTCAGCAGCGACCAGGCCTCGTCAGGCACCGTGACGCCTTTCATCACGGCCGCATCCAGACGCCGGTCCAACTCCCAGGCATCGAGAACGATTTGGGTCGGGATCGGACCGCTGACGGGCATTGGGCGGGCGGAGATGACAATGCTTGTCGGATAAGAGGCGGCGGCTGACATGATCGACGGCTCGGTAAATCTAAGCCGCATCGACCCGTGCGCGCAGAGCGCCAAACCCCTCTCGGGACTGCCGGGCTGTTGCCAAACCAGATGTACCGCCAGCCCGCCTCTGGATTTCCTGGCGGCGTAAGGCAACAAGCCGGCGGGACAGAAAACATCATCGTTCCACGCCGCCGGCGCATCCGGGTTCCGCTTCTGGTTCTCCGTCAATTCATCCAGGATCTCAACGCCGTCAACCAGCCCGATCTTCTGCGCCTCCCCATCCTCACGATAGCGGGCAAGGCTGGCGGCAGCGATGTCCACGCCGTGCAAACCCCGCCCCTCCAGCCAGAGGGCGGCGTCGCCAACTTCCGCCTCCAGTCCAAGCGGCAGTTCGACCCCGGCCCCCGCGCGTTGCACGATGTCGCCGACTTCCTTCAATGAACGTTGCATGAAACCTCGAGTGGGTGCGCCGTCAGACTGACGAGACGCGAGCGTAGGGCCAAGCGTCGGGATCTTCCAGGTGTATCGCGTCCGCCGTCGGCGCGCCGCGATACATCACCGCCCAAAGGCCGTGATCGGACAGCGGCTCGAAATAGGCCGCGCCGAGAAAGGCAAGCTTGCAGCGCAGCAGGTCTTCCGGGCGCGTCTCTTCGTGCAAGAGGTTGTCCCGCACTTCGCCGTAAGGTGCCTGCGCGATGGTTTGCACCCGGCGGACCGCGGCCCGGCAGGCCGGATGCGCACGCAGGAAACGGGCGACCGAAACCGCATGACGGTTGCCGTCCTGAGCAAGGATCTCCGTCCGCAGGCGGACAACCTCGCGCGCCATTCCGACGTGCAGTTCCTGTCCCGGCCGCGCGTCCGGCCCGCGTGGCCGCACGCCGACTCTCTGAGTTCCGCGCGAGACGTACCAGTAAGACCCGCTGGCACGCGGATCGGAGAAGTCCAGCGAGAGAGCCCAGCCGTAGTGCCGCTCTATTAGGTCCAGAAGAACCGACAAGGACATTTCGGGGTCGATCTCTTCGGCAAATACCGGCGTGCCCCCCTCCATCAAGCTGTCCACAAGACTCGGATAGGGTTCCAGCACCAGATTGTTCACCAGTTCCAGGGTCTCCAGCGAGTATTCCCGCTCGACCCTGTCCAGGAGATCCGTCCAAGGCATCTCGCCGCGCCACCATTTCTGGGCACTGCGCCCAAGAACGCCGATCAAATCGTCGAGGTCCCTGGAAAGGTCTTGGATCTTTCGGGCCTGCATCGCGTCTTGCGAACGCCATCCCCGAGAGGTTTCCCGAACCTGCATCAGCAATTTGGAAAACTCTTCCGCATGCTCCGGTTTCACCGTGCGAAGATGACGGACCCGCGAGAGCGCCTTTTCCCGCTCAGAGATCCAGTGGTTCAGAAGCAGTGGACGATCGACCAGGAAAGCCACGCCGCCGAGGTCCGCTGCATGGCCAACCCCGATCCGGCGTTTCGTGTCGGCGGCCAAACGGACCGCCTGTTCGCCGCCGCGCACCGCGGCAAGATGGTCGGCCAGATCGAAGCTGAATTCCCGGATCAGGTATTGGGCCAGCATTTCCGCCATGAACGGAGAGGTGATCCCCGGAACCCGCAAGGTGCGCGCGTCATCGGCAAGTCCGAACTTGCCGTTTCCATAGAAGACCGTGCTGTGCATCAGGCAGCCGGCCCGATCCAGATCTTCCGCCGCCGGCTGAGACCCGGCGCTCAACGCCTCCACCACCGGTTCGAAAACAGCGCTCGACAGCTGCGCCCGGCCCAGGATCAGATCGGACGCCGCGAACCGCCCGGCCTCCTGCAGGGGCGCGTTGCGTCTCAGCCGGTCCAGGTCTTCTTCATCGGGAAGCCCCTCGACGAGCACGAAACTCAATGCGTCGACCCCGCCCGGCCCCCGCTCGGCCGTGTCGCCGCCCTCCTTTGCGTCACCCGGGAAACAAACGAGGCAGAGGTCGGAGGCCGGCGTCTCGACCGCATAGACGGCGATGCCGCGCCCCTCTTCGTCCAGATCCAGGCGTTGGGTGCGGACCAGCCACTCTTCGCGATGCATCCGGCGCAGAAGCGCGCGCATCACACTCAAGCGCGATGCGTGAAAGGCTCCCAATCGCTCCAGGCGCATGACCATGGAGGGCGGCCGCAAATGAGCGTGGTCTTGGCCGCTTTTGTTGATGGCGACGACGTTCATGCCGCCCCTTTCCCCAACGACAGCGTACAGCTCGAAAACTGCACACTGTCACCTGTGGAACGCCCCTGTGCCGGTCCGGCTCGCGTTCCATTACCCGTCGAAGTCCAAAAATCTCGAAGCTCGATCAAACACGCCGATTTTGGGCGCGGGGTCGGCAATACCGGTGTGCCGACGTCTACTGTTTCGCATTGTGCCTGAAATCTTTCGCGCTGTTAACAGCACATAACCTACGGAGATTTATACAGAACGTGCGTGAACCCGGGCAAAACAGCCCGGTTTCGCCGATTTTTCGGCTAAATAGCGCGAATTTGCGGAAAGTCGGCGTCAGATATCCTGCTTCTTCTTCAGCAGTTCCTCGATCAGTTCCCGCTCCAGCAGCCCCCGGCTGTCGCCGCCGCCGAAGGTCAGGGCCCCGGAAAAGAAGGTGGTGCCGAAGGTCCGCGCCAGATTGACCGTTTGGCCGATCCCGGAAAGGAATTCATCGTCCGACAGGGCGCTCAGAGGATGGATGAACGCGCTCCACAGAATCCCCCGGGCGATGGAATAGCGGGCGTCCAAGGCCGTATCGAAATTCGCCTGCATCATCCGCACCAGAATTTTCCGGTCGAGCTTGTCCGCCTCCACGATGGGCACGATGACCCGCATCCGGTCGTTCGCTTCGTCGGCGACGACGGTGACCGGCAGCTCCGCCACCGTAAACCGCCAGGCGTCACCACCCAGCCGTTCTGCGTCCGCATCGACGGCCCCGATCAACTCGGCAAGCCGGTCGATCGTCATCTGGGATGCCGGGGCGGGGTCCACCGTGTCGCCTTCCGCCTTTGCATGAACGGGCAGCAACCAGAGCATGGCGGCCAAGATGTAGAGGCAGAGTTTCGGGAAATGCATCGGCGGTCCTTTTCGCGGCGGTTTCCGCATCCTACGACGAAGCCCCGCCCGTTGGCTTTTCACATTCCAATGAGCGTTCCGTGCGGCCGCCCGCGGCGCAGAGTCCCCGGCACCCGTTCGGTGGAAGCTGCGCGGCGCACGCTGCCGATGCCTAGTCCTGCGAGACGACCAATTGCACCCAGTCGCCCGCGAACTGGCTGACATTGTACGATATCGGAGAGCCGTGCTGATCGACGTCCGTGCCTTCCGTCTGAATGATCGGACGCCCGGGGGAAATCTGCAGATGGCGGGCGACTTGGGCCGTCGACAAAATGGCGGAGACCCTGGTCATGGACCGCGTATAGTCGGTCACGCCAAGCCTGCTGAGCGCCTCCGTGATGGATTGGGTTTCCAGCACGTGCTGGGCGATATCGCGGAACCGGGACGCGGGAAAGTAACTGCAGGCGATGCTGACCGGGCGCCGGTCGACCTCGCCGACGGATTCGATGAGGACGACCTCCGTCCCCTCGCCAATCTTGAGGTTTTCCGAAACGATCTTGTCGGCCTGTACGGTTTCCGCCCGAAGGACGGCACGCCCGGGCAGACGGTGCGCGGCGGAGACGCTTTGCGTGAAACGGACACGCGCGCCCATCGGATAGTCGAGCTTGTTTTCCTGCACGAACATGCCGCGGCCCTGTTCGACGCGCAGCCGCCCCTGGTCGACCAGTGACGATACCGCGCGCCGCACGGTATGCCGGTTGACGCCGAACCGCTTTGAAAGCTGGGCTTCGGTCGGCAGTTGGTCGCCCGGCCGGTAAGTCCCGGACACCATGTCCGCCGTCAGCGCCTGTTCGATCTGTTTCCAGATTGCCAACCCGTCGGCCATCCGTCCGCTCTCCACAAATTTCCGGCCCCGTCATCAAATCTTCACAGAGGAAGGCTTTACCTGATCCCGACCGTTCGGTATCACCTTAACAGTAATGTTATATAGATGTCTAGATAAATAATTGATTTGTAGAGCGGCATGAGGGGAAACGCCTTGTCAGATACAGATCCGCACCCGAACCCGGCATCGGGCACAGGGAACGGCGATACCGCCGCGCGCCAGCGTTGGATGGGCGCGTTGGCTAAAGCGGACAGCGCCGATCTGGTCCGCCGATTGAGAGATCTTGGGGATCTCCCGGACTATGCGGTTATCCGGCCCGCTGAAATCGGCTCGGTCATGGTGCGCGGCCGGGCGGGCGGCACGGGTTCACCCTTCGCGGCCGGTGAAATGACCGTGACCCGCTGCGTCGTTCAGCTGGAGACCGAACACGCGACCGGCCATGCCTACATTGCCGGCCGCGACAAGCGGCACGCGGAAACCGCCGCAGTGCTGGACGCGCTTCTGCAGACCGATGCCTGGCGCGAGACGGTCATGGAGAGCGTAGTTCTTCCTGTCGAGAGCGCTCTTGCCGACGCCCGTGCAACACGCGCCCGCAAGGTCGCGGCGACCAAGGTCGACTTTTTCACCATGGTTCGGGGAGAGAACTAGAGATGCCGGACACCCACAGCATGCCCCCGGATCAGACCCCGCTCAGCCGCCCCTTTGGCGATCCGGTCGCCGACAGCGCCGAGGTTTTCCGGCTTGTTCTGGCAGCCCTGTCCAGGCCGGGCGCTCCCATCGGTCTCGCCTATGATGGAGACGCGCCCGACGGTCTGTTCGCCAACACGTTCGCCTTGGCGCAGACGCTTTTCGATCACGACACGACGGTCTTCCTGTCGCCCACCACCGATACGGCCGCATCGCGCGCCGACATCCGCTTCCATTGCGGTTCTCCGATCCAGAATGACGCCCAGCACGCAGACTTCGCTGTTCTGTCTTTTGAAGAGGCGCCCTCCATCTTGCCGGCCTTGTCCATCGGCACGCCCGACTACCCCGACACGGCGGCGACCGCGATCGTTCAGATCGACGGGTTTTCGGAACAGCCGGGCGCGACTCTGACCGGCCCGGGCATCAAAGAGTCGCAAGAGCTGAACCTCCGAGGCGGCCAGAGCTTCTGGTCCTGCCTGCTGGCGAACCAAACGCTCTATCCCCTGGGCATCGATCTCATCTTCGTGTCGCACGACAGCATCGTCGGCCTGCCGAGAAGCACACGCATCGCGCCGATCGGCGCGGCAGAGGAGGCGTAATCATGTATGTGGCAGTGAAAGGCGGCGAGCGGGCGATTGAGAACGCCCACACCTTGTTGGCCGAGGATCGGCGCGGCGCCGTCGAGGTGCCCGAACTCAGCGTCGCGCAGATCCGCGAACAGCTGAAACTGTCGGTAGACCGCGTGATGACCGAAGGGTCGCTTTACGATCCCGACCTCGCCGCGCTCGCCATCAAACAGGCAAGAGGCGACCTGATCGAAGCGATTTTCCTGGTGCGGGCCTATCGCACCACGCTGCCGCGCTTCGGCTATACCGAGCCCGTTGAGACCAGCGAGATGGCCTTGAACCGGCGGATCTCCGCCGCCTTCAAGGATCTGCCGGGCGGCCAGGTCCTGGGACCGACATTCGACTACACCCATCGCCTGATCGATTTCGCCCTGGCGGCGGAGGGCGCGGCCCCCGAAGAGGCGCAGGAATCGACTCCAGACCCTCGCAAAACGCCCCGCGTTTTGGAACTGCTCGCGCAGGACGGCCTGATGGAGCCGCCCGACGGCGAACGTCCCGTAACGCAAGACAACGAGGCGGAAGAACCGGTCCGCGATCTGACCCGCGAACCCTTGGATTTCCCCGCAGGGCGGGACCTTCGCCTGCAGAACCTGGCCCGCGGCGACGAGGGCTTCCTGCTGGCCATGGCGTATTCGACCCAACGCGGCTACGGCCGAAACCACCCCTTCGCCGGCGAAATCCGGCAGGGTGTGGTGGCGGTGGAATTCACCCCGGAGGAACTGGGGTTCCCGATCGAGATCGGCGAAATCGAGCTCACCGAATGCGACATGATCAACGCCTTCAAGGGCTCCAACGAGATCGCGCCGCAATTCACCCGCGGCTACGGCCTCAGCTTCGGCCATAGCGAGCGCAAGGCCATGTCGATGGCCCTGGTGGACCGCGCCTTGCGGTCGGAGGAACTCGGCGAAGCCGCCGATGCGCCGGCCCAAGACGAAGAGTTCGTTCTCTCCCACAGCGACAACGTTCAGGCGACCGGCTTCGTGGAGCATCTGAAACTGCCGCACTACGTGGATTTCCAATCGGAGCTCTCGATGCTGCGACGGATGCAGGAAGAGTATCACGCCGAAACACCGATAACAGCGGACGCAGCCGAATGACGGGACAAACCGAGACAACCACCACGGACGCGCCGGAAAACGCCTACAACTTCGCCTACCTGGACGAGGGCGCCAAGCGCATGATCCGCCGCGCGATCCTGAAGGCCGTGGCCGTTCCCGGCTATCAGGTTCCCTTCGCCGGACGGGAAATGCCGATGCCCTACGGTTGGGGTACCGGCGGCATCCAGGTAACGGCTGCTATCTTGAAACAGGACGACACGCTGAAGGTCATCGATCAGGGGTCCGACGATACCACGAACGCAGTCTCGATCCGCCGTTTCTTCCAAAAGACCGCCGGCATCGCCACAACGGAAAGCACGGGTGAGGCGGACATCATCCAGACCCGTCACCGGATACCGGAACAGGATCTTACCGAAAACCAAATTCTTGTATACCAAGTTCCGATACCGGAGCCGCTGCGCTGGCTCGAACCGCGGGAGGTGGAAACACGGCGGATGCACGCCTTGTCGGACTATGGGGTGATGCATGTGAAATTGTACGAGGATATCGCCCGGCACGGCAGGATTACGACCAATTACGACTATCCTGTCATGGTCAATGACCGCTATGTCATGGCGCCCTCACCAACACCGAAGTTCGACAATCCGAAAATGACCGAGATGCCGGCTCTGCAGCTGTTCGGCGCCGGGCGCGAGAAACGCATTTACGCGGTGCCTCCTTACACGAAAGTCACCAGCCTGGATTTCGAGGATCATCCTTTCCAGGTGCAAACCTGGGATGAACCCTGCGCCTTGTGCGGCGCCGAGGGGGTTTTCATGGACGAGGTGATCCTGGACGACAAGGGCGGCAGGATGTTCGTCTGTTCGGACAGCGACCATTGCCGGAAACGGCGGGAAGAGGGCCACACAGGCACGTCCTCCGAATTCTGGGCGGAGGAGGAAGAACGATGACCCCTCTTCTGCACGTTGAAGGCCTGACCAAATTCTATGGACGGCAAGCCGGATGCCTGGATGTTAGTTTCGACCTTTGGCCCGGCGAAGTCTTGGCCATCGTCGGGGAAAGCGGTTCCGGCAAGACCACTTTGCTGAACTGCTGTGCCGGGCGGCTGGACCCAAGCGCCGGAACCGTCAGCTACGAGACAAGGCATGATGGGCCGGCGGACATATACCGGATGAGCGAACCGCAGCGCCGTCTGCTGATGAGGACTGACTGGGCCTTCGTGCATCAGAACCCGCGCGATGGCTTGCGCATGAACGTCTCGGCAGGCGCCAATGTCGGCGAGCGGCTGATGGCGGTGGGGGCACGGCACTATGGGTCGATCCGGGGTTCCGCCACCGACTGGCTGGAACGGACGGAAGTCGACACGGCGCGCATCGACGACCTCCCCAGCACCTTCTCGGGCGGCATGCAGCAACGACTGCAGATCGCGCGCAACCTCGTCAGCGGACCGAGAATGGTCTTCATGGACGAACCAACCGGCGGGCTGGATGTCTCCGTCCAGGCGCGCCTTCTCGACCTTCTGCGGGATCTTGTGATGCGCCTTGGCCTCTCGGCCATCGTCGTCACCCACGATCTGGCGGTGGCCCGGATGCTGTCCACGCGCCTGATGGTCATGCAACGGGGCCGGGTCGTGGAAACCGGCCTGACCGACCGCGTTCTGGACGATCCGCAGGACGCCTATACCCAATTACTTGTTTCTTCGGTGCTGCAACCATGACTGTGAACGACAAGACCGACATGCTCCGTCTCGAAGGGGTGGGGAAATCCTTCACCCTGCACAATCAGGGCAGCCTGACGATCCCGGTGATATCGTCCGTGGATCTGTCCTTGGGCGCGGGGGATTGCATGGCGTTGATGGGCGCGTCTGGGTCCGGCAAAAGCACGTTGATCCGGATGATCTACGGCAACTACGCCTGCGATCAGGGGCGCATCATGGTACGGGACTCAGACGATGGCTGGAACGATCTGGCGGTCGCCGATCCCCTGCAGGTGGTGGCGCTGCGGCGACGGACGATCGGCTATGTCAGCCAGTTTCTGCGGGTCATCCCGCGGGTATCGGCCTTGGATGTCGTGGCCGATCCCTTGCGTCAGGCCGGCACCCCCACAGACGCCGCGCGGACCCGCGCAGCCAGTTTGCTGCGCCGCGTGAACCTGCCGGAAGCCCTTTGGGAACTGTCGCCAACCACTTTCTCCGGTGGCGAACAGCAACGCGTCAACATTGCGCGGGGCTTTGCCCAGAAGTATCCCATCCTTCTTTTGGACGAGCCGACCGCATCGCTGGACAAGAACAACCGGCAGGTCGTGCTGGACCTTATCTCAGAAGCCCGGGCTGAAGGCGCCGCCATTCTGGGGATTTTTCATGACGCCGAAGCGCGGGATGCAGTCTGCAATCGGTTTTTCGACGTGGAACAGTGTCGTGTCGCAGCATAACAGCGGCGCAGCGTGGGGCCTTGTATGATGGAGCAGGTTTTTACAAACGGACGGATCGTCCTGCGCGACCGTATTGTGGACGGTACAGTCCTTGTCCGCGATGGCGCGATTGAAGACATCTCGAGCGGGCGCTCGGACGCCGACGGCGCGATTGATTTGGACGGCGATCTGCTGACGCCGGGTTTCGTCGAACTTCACACCGATAATCTTGAGAAACACCTGATGCCCCGGCCCAGCGCCCATTGGCCCGCGGTCGCGGCGCTCGTCGCCCACGACGTTCAGGTTGCAGGCGCCGGTATCACCACGGTCTACGATGCCATGGCGATCGGCGACGTGCGGTCGAACAGCGTTCGGAAAAAGCGCCTTCAGGACATGGCCTCTTCGCTGCATCAGGCGAAAGAACATGATCTCCTCAAAGCCGACCACCTGCTTCACCTGCGCTGCGAGGTCAGCGATCCTGCCTTGCCGTCCCTGCTTGAACCGCTTCTGGAGTCACCGGAACTGGGGCTGGTCTCCGTCATGGATCACACACCGGGCCAACGCCAGTTCGTGCAGCTCGAAACCTACAAAAGGTACTATCAGGAAAAATTCTCGATGAGCGACGCGGAAATCAACGCATTCATCGAGCAAAGGCAGCAGGATCAAGTCCAGCATTCCGAACCCAACCGACGCTATGTGGTGAAACAAGCGCAAGCCAGGAACGTCCGGTTGGCCAGCCACGACGACGCCACACACGATCATGTCGCCGAAGCCATCGAGGACGAAATGACAATTGCCGAGTTCCCGACCACGGTTGAGGCGGCAAAAGCGTCCCACGCCGGCGGACTGGCCGTGATGATGGGCGGGCCCAACCTGGTCCGCGGAGGCTCGCATTCCGGCAACGTGTCCGCGCGCGATCTCGCGGAAGAAGGTGTCCTGGACGTTATCTCCAGCGACTACGCCCCTAGCAGCCTGCTGCATGGCGCGATGCTGCTGGTGGAGGAGCTGGACGCGTTCGACCTGCCCTCGGCGATTGCGACAATCACCGTAAATCCGGCGGAAGCCGCCGGCCTGTGCGACCGGGGCGAGATCGCTATCGGCAAGAAAGCGGATCTGGTTCGGATCAAACCGACCCCACATCACCCCTTGATCAAGGGTGTCTGGCGCAGCGGCTCGCGCGTCGCATGACACATCCGGCGAAGATCGGCCCGGGCCGGCTGGTGCTGGTCGTCGGGCCCAGCGGCGTGGGCGTCGATACCATGATCGACACGGCCCGGGAGGCCCTGCAGAACGACGCCGGGTTTCGTTTTGTCCGGCGCACCATCACCCGCCCGGGCGATGCCGGGGGCGAGGCGCACACGCCGATCACCGCGCCGGAATTCGAGCACGCGGCGGAACGCGGAGACTTCGCCCTGTTCTGGCAGGCCCACGGCCATCGCTACGGCATTCCATCTGACATCGATGACGACATAGAAACCGGCCGGACCGTCATCGCGAATGTGTCGAGGACGGTCATAGAAACGGCACGGGCCCGGTATGCGAACCTCGCCGTCGCGTCGATCACCGCCAGTCGCGATACGCTCGCCAAAAGGCTGGCGCACAGAAACCGGGAAACCGAAGTGGAAATCCTGCGCCGCCTGGATCGCGCGGGCTCAAACGTCCCGGTGGGCCCGGACGTCCACACCCTCGACAATGACGGCGCCCTGGAAATCAGCGCGGCCAAGTTCTTGGACATCCTGCGGGGGGCGTGAGCCGCTTGCGGTTCGACGCGAAGCATCCAATATACACACCTCATTACCAAGAGGATGCTCCATGATCGGCAAAGCCGCCAGCACGGCCTTAGTGGCTGCCCTGTTTTTCGCAACGCCCGCCGCCGCCGAAGAGACGGTCTCTGAAAAAGCAGCCGCGTGGTGGGAAAACGTTAAGTCCTATACTGCGGAAAAAGCGGAACAGATCTCGGAAGCGACCGGCGAGTTGATGGACGATATGGCCGATGAGGTTGCCGAGTTGAAAGAACAGGCCGCGGATGCCGCCGACGAAGCGTCGGACGACGCAAACGAAGAATTGGACCGTCTGCTCGAGGAAGCGGAAGTCGCCGCCGCCAAGATGAAAGACGCTTCCGGAGAGGCCTGGGAAGAGGCGAAAGAAGATTTCGACGTCGCCTATCGGGCTTTACAGGAAGCGATCGAAAACCGGCAGGAAACCATCACCAACGACCGCTAAGCGCCGTCGGTTGCCGCGCCAAAAGGAAAGCGCTGCAACAGTTTGAAATTCGCGCCGCTGCCCGGATCGCCAAAAAGACAAATCTCAGAGACCGCCACAGGTTGGATCAGGACCGGTTCCAGCAGCCGTTCCAAAACCGGCTGGACCACGTCGATTTCCGAATCAGCGAGCGCACTGCTGACCGTGAGGTGGAATCGAAACTCGTCCAGCACATAGGGATACCCCCACCGCATCAGGTATTCCTCTTGCCGCGATGTAAGGCCCGCTTTGCGCCGGCGCGCCAACTCCGCGTCGGAGGCTGGTGTTCGAAAACGGTCTAACTCCATTACGCAATCCCTGGCAAGCAAGGCCAGATCGCTTGGCGGATCGCTGGGGATGAGCGCCAAGAACCGTCCAAGCCGGGCCAGCCGCAGCCGGCCCAACAGAAAGGGCTCCTTCCGGCGGGCAAGGGAAGCGACCGCACCAGCGAAGGCCTCGACGGTTTCCCCTTCGGACAACCGCAACGGCGGCTTGAGCGTTCCATGAAAACCATAGCGCCGCGGCGCTTCGGTAAAGCGTCGCCATTGCTCCTCCGTCAAAACATCGACAGAGGCCCTTTCGCATGCCTCTCCCGCCACGGCGTCCCAGCCCAGCCAGTCCCTACCGAAGGCCGCAAGCGGATGTCCCGCGGGCGGCGCGAAATAGACGGCATACCGCTCAAAACTCATGGCGCGACGGCCATGATCGAACAATCAATCGACATTTCACACATCTCGATCTCACCCGCAGACAAAGGATCGCAGTCATCTCCGACCTATCCCGATTCGGTAAACTAGAACGGCCCGCGCTGGCGCGGAGAGCGCTAGTCGCCGTCCCGGAAGGTGGGTTTCGTTTTCGCCAGGAAGGCCGCCAGCCCGGCCTGCGCATGCGGACTGGACTGGGTCAGGGCCGTCGCCAGGCTTTCGGTGAACAGCCCTTCATCGGGGCTCATGCCGGCGATCCGGGGCAGCGCGTTCAGGATCATGTAGTTCGACAAGGGCGCATTTTCCGCGATTGCCTCCGCCGTCTCCACGGCCTGCGCCAGGGCTTCGCCCGGACCGACGACATAGTGGCTGAGGCCCAGCCGCAGGCCGTCCGCGGCATCGTACCGGCGGCCGGTCAGCATCATCTCGACAAGCCGGTCCGCGCCCAGAATCTGTCCGACCCTGACCGAGGCGCCGCCCCCCACGAAGATGCCGCGCCGCCCTTCGGGCAGCTGATAGAAAGCCGTCTCGTCCGCGACACGGACATGCGCCGCCGTCGCCAGCTCCAGTCCGCCCCCGATCACCGCACCCTGCAGAGCGCAGACCACGGGAACGCCGCAGGAAGCGATCTTGTCGAACACCAGATGCCAGCGCCGGGAATGATGCAGCGCTTGTTCAGTGGTCCGGTGCTGGTGTTCGGCCAGATCCAGCCCGGCACAGAAATGCGCGCCCGCACCCGCGATCACGATGGCCTTCACATCGTCCGCCACAGTGTCGAACACGCTCTCCAGATCGGCGAGCACCCGGTCCGAAATAGCGTTCCGCTTTTCCGGCCGGTTCAAGGTCACCGTCAGGACCGGACCGGTGACGCCTGCGGTCAAGGTTTCGAACGTATCGGGCGTCATGACGGATCAACCTCCGGGGCGGTGTCGTCCTTGCCGTCCGAAACCATATGGACCACCCGCTGCGGGAAGGGCACCTCAACGCCTTCTTCCCGGAACCGGCGTTCCAACTCATAGCGGATGTCGCTCCCGATGATCACCCGCCACAGCACATCGTTCGTGTATGCGCGGAGCTCGAAGTCGAGCGAGCTCGCCCCGAAGTCCTGGAAAACGACGAACGGTGCGGGAAAGCGCATGATCCGCGGGTGTTCCTTGGCAACCTCCAAAAGGATCCGTTCGACAAGACGCGTATCCGTCCCGTAGGCGACGCCAACCGGCACCTCCACCCGTCCATAGCGGTCCTTGTGGGTCCAGTTCGTTACCGAATTGGCGATCAGGTCCGCGTTCGGAATGATGACCGAGGCGCGCTGGAAGGTTTCGATCTCGGTCGAACGGACGTTGATCTGCTTCACCGTGCCTTCGATCGCGCCCACAACTACCCAGTCGCCGACCTTGATCGGGCGTTCGATCAGCAGGATCAGCCCGGACACGAAGTTGTTCACGACATTCTGCAAGCCGAAGCCGATACCGACCGAAAGCGCGCCGGCGACGATGGCCACACCGGAAAGATCGACCCCCATGACGATGACCGCGATCATCGCAGCAGCGACAAAACCGACATAGCCCAAGCCGGTCGTCAGCGAATTCTGCAGGCCGGGATCGATCTGGGTTTGCGGCAGAACCTTGGTGCCCAGCGCGACCTTGAGCGTTCGGACCAATGCCAGGATGACGAAGAAGATGAAGATGCCGATGATGGTATCGGCCGGCGACAGGCGGACACCGCCGACCTCCACGCCTTCCATGACGGCGCCGATCCAGCGGAACAGTGTTTCGCCCGGCAGCCCCCAAATCGGCAGGACAACGAAGATCAGACCCGGCAGCAGAAGAACGTCGAGAATGGCTCGGAGCCAGAATTTCATTCTGCTGCGGAAAGCGTGGTCCCACTGCAACGTGATGCGCAGGGCGGCGCTGCTGGTGAAAAGACCGATAACCTCGCGCAGAAAGCCGCGCACAAAATACATCACGCCGAACAGCAGGCCGGTACTCAGCAGATTGCCGATCAGATAGCCCGACAACAGAACGTACCCCATGAAAGGGGCTACCATCGCGACCAGGGTCGTCAGGATCAGCAGCCAACGAACCGTCTGCCAGAACTTCCGCCGCCCGCTGGTTGGCTTACTCGTCCCTGCCGCAGACGTTGCGCTCTCTTCCGCCTTGTCGTCCTCGATCGGATCGAAACGCCAATGGCTCGCCTTCATCAGGAACAGGATCTGCAGGCCGAGCACCAGCGCGAAGATCGTTCCGAACACCGAGCGCGACGGATCCAGGAAGTATTCCGGCGCAACGAGCTTCATCGTTTCCCAGTAGAAGGCGAACAGCACGAAGGTCAGCGCCAGGACCCGGAGTTGGGGCACCAGGGCGCTTGCCGAAGCCGGCGTCAATCGGGTCAGCCGCCAGGCCGGGTTTTCGGGCGAGAGGGCCGCGCGCGGGATCTCCACCGCCAGGATGAATGCAATCAGCGCGACGCAAAGGTTCGACACGACGCCGGCGAACGGCCCGCTGATCAGCGCGCCTTCCGTGTTCGCCCGTATCAGAACCACCAGCAGGAACGCAGAGGGAATGAGTCCCCGGGTGACGCTTTCGATCAGCGCGGCCAGCAGACGGCGCGTGTAGCTTGGGTCGTCATCGACATCCGATACGCCGAACCGCCCCGTCAGACCCCGTCGGAGCGCCCAGCCCAGTAAAATCGCCACCGCGAGCGCAATAGTGAAGCCGATGACCGTTCGAACATTTTTGCGTTCGGCCGGTAGGTTCCGCCACCATTCGGGACCGGTCGCCAGGATGGCCTGGGCGCCCGACACAATCTGCGTCACACCGTCCCGGATCACCGCCGGAATGTAAGGCGGGGGGAATTCGCGCAAAATCTCGGTCACGAAGACCGCCCGGTCCAGGGCGTCGAACTCCGCCTGCAAGGACGCGATCCGGGCCACCGTCACATCGGCCAGCGACTGCCGCGCGCGCAGATCGGTTATCTGACCGCCCAACCGTTCCCGCTCGGCCGCGATTTCCTCGGATTCGGCAAGATCGCCTTCCGCAGGCGCGGGTCCCAGGGCCGTCAGACGCGGTTCCAGCGCCGCCAGGGCCTTGGCGGCCTCCTCGGAAACGGAGACGGCGCTGTTGCGGATCTCCGCGATGCTCTGGCGGAACTCCGCGGTTCTTTCCGGGTTGAACCGCGCGGTATCGATATAGCGTTCCGCCGCGTTGAGGGTGCGGCTCCAGTTCGCGACGGTCAGCGTGAAAACGCCGCTTTCCGTGGCTCTTTGCGCGCTTGCCGCCCCCACGCTCAACCAGCAGGCGCAAAGGACCATCAGCGCGAAAGCAAGAGGCTTACGCGGCAGCCAACCAAACCGTCTGTGATCCGTGCCGAACGGGATCTCTTAGTCTCCTCGCAAACCGAGCCGTATCCGCCGCAGCATATCCTACAAACCCGCAGCAAAGTTGAAATCAAATACTAGGCAAACATATCGCAGAGCATCTGACGGTTCTTAAATATTGGATGGTTTTATACTGTAGAATTAAGCACTCGCACCAAAGCTAAATTCCATTTTCTTTATTTTCCCTGCAAAAACGCTTAGATTTCCGCGTCTGCGTGGGTTTTTCTTTTACGTTGGACCGGTCGAAGCAAGTTACTGGGGAGAGGACCCCGCAAGCATGGGAAACGGCGCCGCCGCATCCGACGAAACGAACCGACGGCCTGGCCGCCGGGCGGAGCGTGCTGCCTGGAACGGCCGGAACCGCCGCGTCCGCCCGCGCCTGCGCGCCCTGGTCGCCGCCGCGATGGCGCTCGCCTATGCGCTGAGCCTCGCCCTGATCGCCCTGGAATTCACCATCGCCGCGCCGGACCGCGCACCCGATATCGTCTTCAGCTTGCTGTTGGTGGCGGGTGGCCTCGGGCTGATCCTGCTGCTCGGTTATATCGTGATCCGCAAGCGGTTCATTCAGCCCCTGGAAACCATGGTGACCCGGCTGCGTACCGCCCCGCGCGACACCGTCGCGCCGGACTGGAACCTCGATGAAGGGGCGACCGGGGAGATCGGGGCCATAGCCTCCTTCATCAACCATCATTCCCTGGTCGTGCGCGACGCGCAGGCCGCTCTGACGTCCGAGATCGAGGAACGCACGCTTGCCGAGAACCGCTTGCAGTCATCCCGTGAGTTACTGCGGTCGATCATGGAAACCGCACCGGACGCGATCGTCTGTGTGGACGAGGACGGAGCGATCATCGCCTGGAACGCATCGGCCGAGCTGATTTTCGGCTTTCGCGAGGAAGACGTCCTGGGCGAGAACCTGAAACTCATCCTGCAGAACGACGACGACCTTATTCAGAGCGGCACCGTTCGAAACTTCCTGGATCGGCGCCTGCCCAGCCTTTCGGAAGTGCCGAGAGACGTTACCGCGACCCGCAAGGACGGCACGACGTTCAACGCCGAGATCTCGATTGCCGGCTGGGAAAGCGAAGACGGGCGCTGCATCAGCGCCTTCGTGCGGGACGTCACCGAAAAACGGCAATCGGAAGAGCATATTCGGTTTCTGGCGCATCACGACTCGCTGACAGAACTGCCCAACCGGACCTTGTTCAACGACCGTCTAGCCCAGACCCTGGCCCTGGCGCGACGCGACGACAGCAAGGTCGGGCTGATGCTGTTGGACCTCGACAACTTCAAGGAAACCAACGACACACTGGGACACGCATCAGGCGACCGTTTGCTGCGCGTGATCGCCAACCGGCTGCAGGCGCAGAAGCGGGAAACGGACACCGTGGCCCGCCTGGGCGGTGATGAGTTCGCGCTGATCCTGCCGCAATTCCGTTCCGCCGCGGATACCGAGACGCTCGCCACGCGGTTGATCGACATTATCGGCCAGCCGGTGGAAATCGACGGGCACGAGGTCCAGGTCGGCGCCAGTATCGGTGTGGCCTTGTTCCCGGACGATGCGGACGACATCGATCAGATGATCCGCCACGCGGACATGGCGATGTATCAGGCCAAGGAAGACGGCCGGAACACCTACCGTCTCTATGCCGAACAAATGGATGCCGAGGTCAAAGACCGGAAACAATTACTGGCGGACATGCGGGAAGCCCTGGCGCAAAACGGCTTTCAATTGGCCTTTCAGCCCCAGGTTCAACTGTCCGACCGCAGCGTCGTGGGATCGGAAGCGCTGTTGCGCTGGGACCATGCCTCCCGCGGCCCGATTTCGCCGGGGCGTTTCATACCGGTCGCCGAACAGGGCGGATTGATCGTCGATATGGGCGAGTGGGTCGTCAACGCCGCCTGCACCCAGTTGCAGGCATTCGACGCGCTCGGCCTGCCCCCGATGAGGGTCGCCGTGAACATTTCCTCGGTGCAGTTCCGGCGCGGCAACCTGATAGAGACGACGCAGAAAATCCTGGAGAAAACCGGAGCCAGCCCGGAGAGACTGGAGTTCGAAATCACCGAAAGCGTGGTGATGTCGGACGTGGAACGCGCCATCGACATCATGAGCCAGCTCGATGCTTTGGGAATCCGCATCTCGATGGACGATTTCGGCACCGGCTATTCCTCCCTGAGTTACCTCCGCCAGTTCCCGATCCAGAAACTGAAAATCGACCGGAGCTTCGTGCAGGACATCGAGACTGAGGAAGACAGTATGGAGATCGTCAACGCGATCATCGGCCTCAGCCGGTCGCTGAACCTCACCGTTGTCGCGGAAGGCGTTGAGACCGACGGGCAATTGACTCGCCTGACCGATGCCGGCTGCGAACTGGTGCAAGGATACATCTTCGGCAAACCGATGATGGCAGGCGATTTCGAGACCTGGATGAGCGACTGGGTCAGCGGAAAGCGTCTCTAGAGAGCGGTTTTTTTGCGGCTGCGCCGGCCCTGGCGCTTGTGATAGCCTGTTCCCAGTCAACCACGCATATCTTGACTTCTGGGAGTGTCCATCATGTCGTCCGCTCATGCCGCTGGCGCGCACCCTGCCGGGGAAGGCGCCTATACCGACCAACCGATCCCGAACAATCTGGAAGCTTTCTGGATGCCATTCACGGCCAACCGCGATTTCAAGGCGCGGCCGCGGCTGTTTTCGGGGGCGAAGGGTCTGTACTACACCACCGTGGACGGACGACAGGTGCTGGATGGGTCCGCCGGCCTGTGGTGCGTAAACGCGGGACATGGACGCGAAAAGATCGTCGAGGCGGTCCAGAAACAAGTCGCGGAAATGGACTTCGCGCCGACGTTCAACTGGGGCCATCCGAAACCGTTCGAACTGGCCAGCCGGGTCACGGCCATGCTGCCCCAGCCCTACGAGCACATGTTCTTCACCAATTCCGGATCGGAGTCCGTGGACACCGCCTTGAAAATCGCGCTGGCCTACCACCGGGCCAAGGGCGAAGGCACGCGCACCCGTCTGATCGGCCGCGAACGCGGCTATCACGGGGTCGGGTTCGGCGGCATCTCGGTCGGCGGCATGGTGAAGAACCGGATGTTCTTCGGCTCCATGCTGGGCAATGTCGACCATCTCCCGCATACGCACAGTCTTGAGCACCAACGGCACAGCCGCGGACAGCCGGAATGGGGCGCGCATCTGGCCGATGAGTTGGAAAACATCGTCGCCCTGCACGACGCCAGCAACATCGCCGCCGTCATCGTCGAACCGGTCGCGGGCTCAACCGGTGTGCTGCCGCCGCCGATCGGATATCTGAAGCGCCTGCGGGAGATCACCGCAAAGCACGGCATCCTGCTGATTTTCGATGAAGTGATCACCGGATTCGGGCGCTTGGGCACGTCCTTCGCGACGGAGTATTTCGATGTAAAGCCGGACCTGATTACCTGCGCCAAAGGACTGACCAGTGGCGTTATCCCGATGGGCGGCGTGATCGCAACCAAGGAAATCTACGACGCGTTCATGCACGGGCCTGACTACGCGATCGAATTCTTCCACGGCTACACCTATTCCGGCCATCCGGTCGCGGCAGCGGCGGGTCTGGCGACCATGGATCTTTACCAAGAGGAAGGATTGTTCCAGCGCGCCGCGGACCTCGCCCCCTATTTCGAGGAGGCAGTGCATTCTTTCGAAGACGCCAAGAATGTCATCGATACCCGGAATATCGGCCTGATGGGCGCCATCGAACTGGCGCCGCGCGAGGGGGCGCCCGGCAAGCGTGCCTACGAAGCGATGGTGAAGTGCTTCCACAAGGGCGCGATGATCCGCATAACCGGCGATACGATCGCCTTCTCCCCACCGCTGATTGCGGAGAAGAAGCATATCGACGAGTTGGTCGGCATCACCCGCGAGGTCATCGACAGCCTCGACTAACGCGTGTCCGCATTCATAGAAAAAGGGCGCAGCCGACCGCTGCGCCCTTTTTTGATCTGTAAGGACCGGCGTTACTTCGGCAACGACCCTTCCACGCCTTCGACGTAGTAGTTCATGCCGAGCAGGACGCCATCGTCCAAACGCTCGCCCTCGGCGGCGACGGTTTCGCCGGCCTGATTCTTGATCGGGCCTTGGAACGGATAAATCGTTCCGTTCTTGATGCCTTCATAGGTTTCCTTGGCTTTTTGCGCGACCTCGGCCGGCATGTTGGTGAACGGGGCCATCTGGACCATGCCGTCGGAAATACCGTCCCAGGTATCGCCGCTTTTCCACGAACCGTCCATCACGGCCTTGGCCTGCTGAACGTAGTACGGCGCCCAGTTGTCGATGATCGCCGTCAGCTGCGCCTTGGGCGCGAACTTGATCATGTCGGAGGCCTGACCGAAACCCAGTACACCGCGGTTCTGCGCGGTCTGCAGCGGGGCCGGACTGTCGGTATGCTGCGAGATGATGTCCGCGCCCTGATCGATCAGGGCCTTGGCCGCGTCGCCTTCCTTGCCCGGATCGTACCAGGTGTTGACCCAGACGACCTTAACCGTCGCTTCCGGATTGACCGACCGCATTCCCAGTACGAAGGAGTTGATGCCCCGCACCACCTCCGGGATCGGGAAAGACGCCACATAACCGGTCACGTTGGTCTTGGTCATCATGCCGGCGATCACACCTTGAATGTAGCGGCCCTCGTAAAAGCGGGCGGAATAGGTGCTGACATTGTCGCCGCGTTTGTACCCGGTGGCATGTTCGAACTTCACGTTCGGGAACCGCTTGGCCACCTTGACCGTCGGGTTCATGTATCCGAACGAGGTGGTGAAAATCAGGTTATGCCCGCTGGAGGCGAGCTGGGTGATAACCCGTTCCGCATCGGCCCCTTCCGAGACACTTTCGACAAACGAGGTGGCAACCTTGTCGCCCAAAGCCTCTTCGACCGCCAGACGGCCCTTGTTGTGGGTGTAGGTCCAGCCATGGTCGCCAATCGGACCGACATAAACGAACCCAACTTTCAAATCCTGGGCGGCGGCGGGACCGGCCGTCATCACCGACAGGGCCGCGGCGCCAGCAAGCGTGGCGATCGCACCACGGCGATTCATCAAAAACTGCTTCATTGTGCGAAGTCTCCTCACTCCATCGACTCACAAGTTTGCGCTGGTCGCTGACGAGGACGCGCCACCCATTTTCGCGACCGCCGGACCGACATCCCGGCGCGGCCTCTGGCGGGCTACTGAGCGGGATGGAAGACCTTGCCAAGGCAAGCGGGCGCATTCAACCGAATCTTGGCCCGGTCGCCCGAAATCACGACCAAAACCAGGATCGTCGCCAAGTAAGGCAACATCGACATGATCTGCGATGGAACGCCCCAACCTGCGCTTTGCGCATGCAACTGCAGGATTGTGATGCCGCCGAACAGATAAGCGCCGAGCAACAGCCGGAAAGGCCGCCAGGTGGCAAAGACGACCAGCGCCAGCGCGATCCAGCCCCGACCCGCCGTCATATTCTCCGCCCATAACGGTGTGTAGGCGAGCGAGAGATACGCCCCGCCGAGTCCCGCCATGACGCCACCGAACAAGGTCGCGAGGTAGCGGATCGCCGTCACCGAGTACCCGATCGCGTGCGCCGCATCGTGGCTGTCCCCCACCGCGCGCAGAACCAAGCCGCCCCGGGTTTTCGCCAGAAACCAGGCGACACCGGCAAGCGCCGCGAAGGAGAGATACACCAGAACATCCTGTCCGAAGAAGATCGGCCCGATCACCGGAATGTCGGAGAGCCCTGGAACCGACAGTTTGCCGAGCGGCTCCACCGCGACCCCGACATACGATTTCCCGATCAGCGAACTGAGACCGATACCGAAGATCGTCAGCGCCAGCCCTGTCGCGACCTGGTTGGCCAGCATGGTTAGGGTGAGAAAGCTGAAGATCAGCGCCATCGAGCCGCCCGCCAGGGCGCCGACAAGGATGCCCAAGGCCGGATTGCCGCTGGCCACAGTGGCCGCGAACGCACAGACGGCACCGACAATCATCATGCCTTCGACGCCCAGGTTCAAAACACCGGCTTTCTCCGTCACCAACTCACCCGTCGCCGCCAGCAACAGCGGCGTCGAAGCAGTGATCACCGAAAGCGCCATCAAGGTCACGGGATCCATCAGCCGGCCCCCTCGGTCGCGGTCCGGCGGCCCAGCCTGATCCGGTAGTTGATCAGAACGTCGCAAGCCAGCAGGTAAAACAGCAACACCCCCTGGAACAGGCCGGTGACCGCGGCGGGCAGGCCGATCTCGATCTGTGCGGTTTCACCGCCGATATAGGTCAGGGCCATGGTCAGGCCGCCGAGCACCACACCGGCCGGGTGAAGACGGCCCAGAAAGGCGACGATGATCGCGGTGAAACCGTATCCCGGCGAAATCGAGGGGGTCAGTTGCCCGACCGTGCCGGCGACCTCCAGCACGCCCGCCAAACCCGCCAGACCGCCGCTCAGCATCAGGCTGAACCAAACCAGACGGGGCTCCCGGTAACCGGCGAACCGGGCGGCGCGTGGCGCATCGCCCAAGACCTTCAATTGGAAGCCGAGGATGGTCCGCGACAGAAACATCCACGCCGCCACCGCCGCCACGAGCGCAAAGGCAAAGCCCCAGTGAAGGCGCGTCCCCTCGATCAGGGTGGGGACCGTAGCCGAGGAATGGAACAGCCGGGATTCCGGAAAGTTGAACCCATCCGGATCCCGCAGCGGTCCATGGACCATAAAACTCAGCAACAGCAGGCCGACATAGGTCAGCATAAGGCTGACCAGGATCTCGTTGGCATTGAAGCGGACGCGCAGGAAGGCCGGGATTGCAGCCCAGGCCATGCCGCCCAGAACACCCGCTATCAGCATGCCCGGCAGCAAAAACACCGTCTCGATATCGTAGAAGGCGAGCGCCACGGCACCGCCCGTCACGGCCCCCAGGGTGAGCTGGCCTTCAGCGCCGATATTCCAGACATTCGCCCGGAAGCCGATGGCCAGGCCCAGGCCGATCAGGATCAACGGCGTCGCCTTAACGCCGATCTCGGAGACGCCGTAGAGCGTTGTAAAAGGCTGAATGAAATAAGCATAGAGCGCCGGCCCCGCGGGCTTGCCCATGGCCGCGAAAAGAACCGCGCCGGTACAGACCGTCAGGCCCACGGCAAGCACCGGAGAAAGATAGGCCAACGCGCGGGAGCTCTGCCCTTTCGGCTCAAGCCGGATCATGAGGCGCCTCCCGGTTCCGCGCCATGAATACCCCCCATCAGCAAACCGATTTCCTGGATATCCGCTTCATCGATCGGAAGCGCGGGCGACAGTTTCCCTTCGGACATCACGGCGACACGATCCGCGATGGCGAACAGTTCGTCGAGATCCTGGGAAATGACGACCACCGCCGCGCCGCCCGCGGCCAGATCCAGGATCGCTTTCTGAATGGCCGCGGCCGATCCCGCGTCCACGCCCCAGGTCGGCTGATTGATCACCAACACGCCCGGATCCTGCGCGATCTCCCGCCCCACAGAGAATTTCTGAAGGTTGCCGCCGGACAGGCTTTTAGCCGCCGCATCCGATCCCGGTGTCTTTACCGAAAACCGGGAAATAACCGCTTCGGCGAAACCGTCCCGTGGCTTCGGCCTGATCCACCCGCCGGCGGTCAGGCTCATGCGCCGGTCGGCGCTGAGCAGGCCGTTGTCCGAAAGGCTCATTTCCGGCGCCGTCGCATGGCCGATCCGTTCTTCCGGCACGTAACAGGCGCCGACGGCGCGGCGCCGGCGTGGCCCAAGATGGCCGACCGGCGCACCGTCGATCCGAATGGATTCCGGCGCACTCAGGCTTTCACCGATCAAGGCTTCCATCAGTTCGGGCTGTCCGTTCCCGGCAACCCCGGCAATGCCGAAAACCTCGCCGCCGCGAACCGAAAAGGAAATTTCCCGCAGCGGCGTTCCGAAGGCGTGGCCCGAAGGCTGGCTCAAACTGTTCACCTGCAGCTTGAGAGGACGGCCGGTTTCCGTTTTCTCCGGCCGCTCGGGTTTCAGTGGCGTGTCGCCGATCATCATTCGGGCGAGGTCCTGTACTGACTGCTCGCGCGGGTCGCACTCGGCAACAACCTTGCCGCCGCGCAGTACCGTCGCCGTCTCGCAAAGCTCCCGGATTTCCTGCAATTTGTGACTGATATACAGGATCGAGCAGCCTTCCGCCGCCAACCGGCGCAAGGTCTTGAACAGGCGCTCCACCTCTTGCGGCGTCAGGACGGACGTCGGCTCGTCCATGATCAGCAGCCGCGGCTCCTGCAGAAGGCAACGGACAATCTCGATCCGCTGGCGTTCTCCGACCGACAGATCGTGCACGGTGCTGCCGGGGTCCAAGGGCAAGCCGTATTCCTCGGACACCGCGCGGATGCGCGCGCTCAAGGCTTTTCGGTCGGCGCCCGGCGGCAACGCGAGTTCGATATTTTCCGCCACCGTCAACGCTTCGAACAGCGAGAAGTGCTGAAACACCATCCCGATCCCAAGCTTGCGGGCCGCCGCGGGACCGCCCAGGTGAACCGGCGTTCCATCCCAGGCGACGACACCTTCATCCGGTTGCAGCACACCGTAGATAATCTTCACCAGGGTCGATTTTCCGGCCCCGTTTTCGCCCAAGAGAGCATGGATCTCGGCGGGCATGACGGATAGCGAAACGGAGTCGTTGGCGGTTACCGCCGGGAACCGCTTGGTAATCCCGCTTAGAGACAGCAAAGGGACCGCGGTTGACGGTGGATCGGTCGTCGGATCGGAGTCGGGCTTTAGCTCGGACACGCTGCGCACAATTCGATTTAGGACCTAGCTTTTTCGCCCAATATCAAAGACATCGCAAGCCCTTGCACTGCAGCATAGCGGATCGGTTCACTCGCCGGGTTGCGCAAGCGGAAGTTGAACGCGGAAGAAACTGGAACCACTGCCGGCGAACCTGACCAGCAGTTCTCCGCCCATCGTTCGCATAATCGCCCGGCTGATCGGCAGTCCAAGACCGGCGCCGTGGCTGAGGCCAGCGCGGTCGCCGCGGCGGAATTTCTCGAACACGGTCTTCGCTTCCTCGGCGCTGACCCCGCCGCCATTGTCGATAACGTCGATATTCAGGACGCTGCCGGTCACATGCGACTCGATGCGGATCTTTGGGTCCTCGTTCGCGTTGTACTTCACCGCATTGGAAAGCAGGTTGATCAGAACCTGCCGCAGCCGATCCTCGTTGGCGGTGACCAAGGCCGGTTCCTGGCCGCCGGGCACCTCGACGGAAACCCCCTTGTCCCGGGTCATCCCGACGACGGTATCCAAAGCGGCGGAAATGGCGCGGCTGGCGTCGACGGCCGAGGTCGGCAGATGCAGGGTACCCGCCTCCAGCTGGCCGATATCGAGGATTTCGTCCAACAGACGGGTCAGGCGCAGGATCTCGCCATGAATGATGTTCATGAACCGCTGCCGTTCCTCCTCGTTGACCTCCTCCTCGCTCATCAGAATCTCCGAGAAGGAGCGGATCGACGTCATCGGGGTGCGCAGCTCGTGGCTGACCTGGCTGAGGAAATCATCCTTTTGCACATCCAGGCGTTTCAATTGCTCGTTCGCTTCGCGCAACTGCTGCGCCGCCTGTTCAAGCTGATCGGATTTTTCGGTCAGCTGGCGGGAGGTTTCGATGAGCTGCTGGGTTTCGTCGGCAATGTCGATCAGCTCGGTCAAACCCACGCGTTCGCGCCCGACCAGACGGCTGACCATCGCATGAGCGGACGCCCCGCCGATCGAGCCGGCCAATTCGCGCTCCAGCTTGTCGATCATCGCATCGGTCGGGTAAGGCAGTCCGGTCGCCCTGCCCTGGGCCCGCGCCATCTCGTCGAACAGCCGGCGGGCGGGGACCGCGCCCATGATTCTCTGCGCCAGAATGAACAGATCTTCTGGACTGGCCGTCTCAATCTCGGCCCGGGCCGCGCCGGCGCGTGTGGAGCGGAAGATATCGACGAACTGCGCGCCCTGCAGACGCTCGAGCGGTGCCGCGCCGCTGAGGGCCGATCCGATCATGAAGAAGAGCGCGTTTCCGCCGACGCTCCAGACAACGGCATGCACCAACGGGTCGAGCCCGTCGAGGCCCAGCAGCGCCTCCGGCCGGAGGAACTCGATGCCCCAAGGCCCGTTCTGCAGGATCGCCGCCGTCAGGATGAACTCACCGTCGAGGCTGGGCAGAAGCAGGGTGTAGATCCACAGCGCGAACCCCACGATCAGTCCGGTCAGGGCGCCGCTGCGGGTCGCTCCGCGCCAGAAGATTCCGCCGATCAGGCTGGGCAGAAACTGGGCCGCGCCCACGAACGCCACGAGACCGATGGCCGCCAGGGCCTCTGATCCGCCGCTGAGCCGGAAATACAGCAGGCCCAGGCCCAGCACGATGGCGATGCAGATCCGGCGCGACAGCAACAGCAGGTTCCGGACATCTCCGCTGACCACGCGTTCCTCGGAGAGGAAGTGCAACGCAATCGGCATGACGATATGGTTCGAGACCATCGTCGAGACCGCGATGGCGGCGACGATCACCATCGAGGTGGCGGAAGAAAACCCGCCCAGAAAGGCCAGCAACGCGATGTCCTGACGCCCTTCCCACAGCGGCAGGGTAAGGACGAAAAGGTCGGGGTTGGAGCCTTCCGGCAACACGTTCAGGCCGACAATCGCGATCGGCATGATGAACAGGCACATGCCGAAGAGGTACAACGGGAACAGCCAGGAGGCGGTTGCCAGGTGACGTTCGTCCACATTCTCGACCACCGTGACCTGAAACTGGCGCGGCAAACAGATGATGGCGGCGGCAGACAGGAAGGTGATAATGGCCCAGCGCGGTCCGAAAACGTCCTGTGCGCTTTCGATCACCGAGTCCGGCGCATTCTGGAAAACATCGGCAACGCCCCCGGCGACGCCGTAGACGGCGAAAACACCCACCGCGATCAGAGCCACCAGCTTTACGATGGCCTCGATCGCAATCGCCGCCACCACGCCGTAATGGCGCTCGTTGGCATCCAGGTTCCGGGTGCCGAACAGAATGGTGAACAAGGCCATGCCGCCGGCGATCCAGAATGCGGTATCCGCCTCGTTCGAACCGCCGGCGATGATGTGATAACTGCGCGTCACCGATTGGAGCTGCAGGGAGATATAGGGCGTGGTCGCGATAAGGGCGATCACGGTGACCAGGATCGCCAGGCTCTCGCTCTTGCCATAACGCGAGGAGATCAAGTCGGCGATGGACGTAATCCTCTGCGTCCGGCCGATCCGCACCAGCTTGCGCAACAGAAACCACCAGCCGGCGAATACCAGGGTCGGGCCGAGATAGATCGTCACGAATTCCAGCCCGTTCCGCGCCGCCGATCCGACCGCGCCGTAAAAGGTCCAGGAGGTGCAATAGACCGAGATCGACAGCGTGTAGATGACCGGCGAATACATCCAGCCAGACCAGCCGCGTCGCGCCTTGTGATCGACGAAGAAAGCAACCGCGAACAACAGCGCCACATAGCCAAGGCAGACAACAAGAAGGAAATCGCCGGTCAGCATAGCGTCGACTTCAGGCCCAAACCGATGAACGCCAGCACCCCATGGTCTGACCTACGCTTCTTCGTCCACGGGATCGCCGGAAGCCGCCTGATCGTCTTCCTGGTTGAGCGATTTCGATAGAGCGGCGGCGCCGACAATCAGCACCCCCCAGATCGTGAAGACGAACATCAGCGTCGCGGGCACCCCATTCCAGGTCGCGTCGAGCTGGAAAATCGCCGCGACCGGCGGCATCAGCAGGATGCAGCCCACCAACACCAGGACGAGAGAGCGGTCCTTCGCCTTGCGGAACCGGACCTGTTGAGACGCGCGATCCTTCATCCCGGTACCCCTATCCCGGCCGCTAGGCGCGGCCGGCCAGCCCTTTCACAGCGTCGACCAATTCGGCATTGGAAAAGGGTTTGGTGATGAACCGGTCCGCCCCTTCCACCAGCGCGGTTTCCCTGTCTTCCCTCTGGCCCTTGGCGGTCAGAATGATGACGGGGAGGTTTTCACTGCGGGTGTCGGACCGCAGCCGGCGCAGAATCTCGAAACCGTCGAGCTGAGGCAACATGACATCCAGAATGACGACGTCCGGCGGCGCCGCCAGGGCAGCGCTCAGGGCCTCGGCGCCGTTCAAATGCACCTCCACCTCGAAACCTTCCCGCCGCAACAGGAACGTTAAGGATTCGACGATGTTCGGCTCGTCCTCAGCAAGCAGGACGCGCTGCGTCATGAATTCTCATCCTCACCTGACCGCTCACCCGACTTTCGCGGGCGTTTTGATGCATAGGTTAGTGCAATCCGACGCCCCGGACTACCCCGGAGGCGCAAGTCGGCACCGACCCTGCGGCCCGTCCCGGCGAAAGCCATCATTCGGTTTGCGGGTCGTCGACCCGTTGCGCGCAGGCCTCGCGCGGACAAATCCTGCATGCCGCCCCCACTTCCTCCACCGGAACCGCTGAATCCGGCGCGTAAACCGTCAGTTGCGCGTCCTTTTCCGTCATCGCGATCATATCGGTCACATAATGGCGCGGCTTGCCGAACCCGGTCGCCCCGGTGTTCCGGGCCCGCGCCACGAAGACGAACCGCGCGCCAGACGGAAACAAGGCGCGCTGGCGGATCATTGCTTCCGGCGATTGCTGGGCCCGGTAGAGTACCCAAAGCGGACAGGCCGAGGCATAGCGCGACACGATCAGGTCCTCGATTCCATGCATCTCGATGATCGTCCCCGCGGCGTTGGCCTGGAAGTAACCGACGCGGGGCAATTCCTCGCGCCTCGGCATGGCCGCCAGCCGATGGCAGATGGTCTCGACATCCACGGAGAACGCATCCGCCAGGCTCTCCAGATCGAATTTGCTGGCCAGGGCGCTCTCCAGAAACGGCCCCATGGGCACCAGCGCGACCCGCTCGGCATAGCGGACCAGCGTGGTCAGCGCCCGGTTCTTGGCCGCTTTGGTTTCCAGCAGGGGCTGCGCCGCGACGAACTCCTCGATCATCGGCATCAGTGTTTCACGAATAAGCGCCCGCGCCCGCTGCTGGCGCGACCCGAGCGTCGGATCGGTGAGGAAATGCGCCAGACCGGCGGCGGCCTCCTCGATCTCGCGGAAATGGTTCTCGCGCGACTCGAACAGCGCTTCCACCTCGTCGAGCGGCGTCAGGGTGCGGTCCGTCTCATGGACCTTGTCGAAATGCGCGGCCAGGGCCTCTCCGACCACAGATAGAATGCCGCTTTCCTCATGAATGATCTTGTGGAAGCGGCCTTGCTGATCCGGCGATATGTCGTCGAAGGCGTCCAGGATCTCAGCCGCTGACCGGATAGAAGAGATGTGTGTCAGCATCTTGTGCAGTTGATCGCCCAGAAAGGGGTCGTGAGTGAGCCGGTCCGCCAGGGTCCGCGCCTTCTCGGTGGCCTCTCGCTCGGCCCGCGCCAGGGCGGAGAGCGTTCGCGCCCACCCGGGATACCGGCCGATAAACTCGCCCGCATTGTCGACTTCCGCGCCCAGATTGCGCAGCGCCGGCAGGTAGGCGATTTCCGACAAACTCTCGTGCAGGCGTCTTTCCGTCGCCCCGTCGAGATCGTCGAGGCCAAGCGACAGGGCGTCCGCCGTCTTGCGCAGCAAGGGGCCGGCGATACCGCGCTTGTTCTTCTCAATGAGGTTCAGATAGGAGGCTGAAATGCCGATCCGCCTGGCGAGTTCGGCCTGCGTTACGCCGATCTGCCGCCGGCGTTCCCGAATCCGCGTCCCGACGATCGTCCGTACCATGCTGCTTTTCCTCTGCCTTCCAAGGACTTGCTGCGGTGCAATGTCAATCATTGACAATCTTGTCTGAGGCGCGCGAGCATTATTAACTGAATTCTTCAACAAACTCAATTGCTTGTTGCGCTGTTTACACATTCTCCCGCACTGTTGCGCTTGTCATTTCGGATACAAGTACCCCATCCGCCATTTGCGGTATGTGAATGTGTTCAATCCGGACTGACATAACTCTATTGAAAAAAGCCCGGGGAGACTCGTCTATGAGCAAACTTACCTTGAGCCGTCGTAAGGTCCTGAAAGGTACCGCCGCTGTCGGTATCGGCCTCGCGACGCCAATGATTTTGAAGAGTAACGCCTACGCGTTTACCAACGAACCGAAGGGCTCGACCGTGACCCTCGGCTTCAACGTGCCTCAGTCCGGCCCCTACGCGGACGAAGGTGCGGACGAACTGCGCGCGTACGAACTTGCCGTCGAACATCTGAACGGCGGCGGTGACGGCGGAATGCTGAACACCTTCTCCTCCAAAGCGCTGAAGGGGAACGGCATTCTCGGCAAGAAGGTCGAGTACGTGACCGGCGATACGCAGACCAAGTCGGACGCGGCCCGCGCCTCGGCGAAGTCCATGATTGAAAAAGACGGCGCCATCATGATCACCGGCGGTTCCTCCTCCGGGGTCGCAGTGGCGGTGCAGGCTCTCTGCCAGGAAGCCGGCGTCATCTTCATGGCCGGTCTGACCCACTCCAACGACACCACCGGTAAGGACAAGAAGGCGAACGGCTTCCGTCACTTCTTCAACTCCTACATGTCCGGTGCGGCGTTGGCGCCGGTGTTGGGCAACGCCTACGGTAAAGACCGTAAGGCTTATCACCTGACCGCCGACTACAACTGGGGTTACACGACCGAAGAAGCGGTCAAGACCTCGACCGAAGATATGGGTTGGGAAACGGTTGCGGCCGTTAAGACCCCGCTGGCGCAGACGGACTTCTCGTCCTACATCACGCCGGTTCTGCAGTCGGACGCCGACGTTCTGGTTCTGAACCACTATGGCGGCAACATGGTCAACTCGCTGACCAACGCAGTTCAGTTCGGCCTGCGCGACCGTGTCGTCAACGGTAAGAACTTTGAAATCATCGTTCCGCTGTACTCGCGTCTGATGGCGAAGGGTGCGGGCGCCAACGTTAAAGGCATCTTCGGTTCGACCAACTGGCACTGGTCGCTGCAAGACGAAGGGTCCAAGGCGTTCGTCAAGTCCTTCGGTACCAAGTACGGTTTCCCGCCCAGCCAGGCGGCGCACACCACCTATGTCCAGGCACTGTTGTATGCCGACGCCGTCGAGCGCGCCGGCAGCTTCAACCCCTGTGCGGTCGTCGAAGCCCTGGAAGGCTTCGAGTTCGACGGCATGGGCAACGGTCCGACGCTGTACCGCGCCGAAGACCACCAGTGCTTCAAGGACGTGCTTGTTGTGAAGGGTAAGGAAAACCCGTCCTCCGAATTCGACCTTCTCGAAATCGTCGAAGTTACCCCGGTGGCACAGGTTACCTACGCGCCCGATCATCCGCAGTTCGCGGGCGGTCAATTGGGCTCGTGCAACCCGGGCGCTTAAGCAACGCCTAACGGTCCAGACCCCAGCCGCGCGCCTCGATCGCGCGGCTGGGATGGACTTTGAATTGGGGAACGAGGGGGCGACATGGACGCTATTATTCTTCAGATCCTGAACGGATTGGATAAGGGCAGCGCCTACGCATTGATCGCGCTGGGCCTTACGCTGATTTTCGGCACACTGGGCGTGGTGAACTTTGCTCACGGTGCGCTCTTCATGCTGGGGGCGTTCTGTGCCGTCACTCTGAACGAAATCCTGACTCTGTCCTATGTGACGATCGATCCGAACCAGAAGGACTTCTTGGGTAATCCGCTGAAGGTGGAAACACCCTATATCGAGCATTGGTTCGGGCCGGAGTTCGGCGCCGCCGTCATCGACTGGTCGGTGCCTCTATCTATTCTTTTCGCGATTCCGATCATGGCCTTCATCGGCCTGGTCATGGAGCGCGGCCTGATCAAGTATTTCTACAAGCGTCCGCACGCCGATCAGATTCTGGTCACCTTCGGCCTGGCAATCGTGCTGCAGGAAATCGTGAAATACTTCTATGGCGCGAACCCGATCCCGACACCCGCCCCGGAAGCCTTCCGCGGCAGCTTCGATTTCGGCGTGCTGCTGGGCTTCGACCCCGGTTCGATCATCTATCCGGACTGGCGGTTGGCCTACTTCCTATTCGCCGCAATTGTCATAGGCGCTGTCTTCGCATTCCTTCAGTTTACCACATTCGGCATGGTCGTCCGCGCCGGGATGGCGGACCGCGAAACAGTGGGCGTGCTTGGGATCAATATCGACAAACGTTTCACCATCATGTTCGCGATCGCCGCCTGCGTGGCAGGTCTGGCGGGCGTCATGTACACGCCAATCAACTCGCCCAACTATCATATGGGCATGGACTTCCTGGTCCTCAGTTTCGTGGTGGTCGTCGTCGGCGGCATGGGCTCGCTGGGCGGGGCCGTGGCCGCGGGCTTCCTGCTGGGAGTTCTGGAATCCTTCGCTTCGATGGGACAGGTGGTCGAGGCCCTGCCGGGCATCAACCAGATCATCATCTACCTGGTAGCGATTATTGTTTTGCTCACGCGTCCGCGTGGCCTGATGGGCCGCAAGGGCGTCATGGAGGAATGACCGATGCTGGGCCTCGATGCAAAAGACAACAAACTCTTCCTGGTGGTCATTGCGATCACCATGCTGGCGCCGTTCATCCTCAATCCGTTTCCGGAAAACTCCGAGCTGGCGCAGTTCAACGCGGGCTATCCCGACCTGATGCAGCGTTTCGTGATTTTCGGGATCTTCGCGATCGGTTTTAACATCCTGTTCGGCCTGACCGGGTATCTGAGTTTCGGACATGCCGCGTTTCTGGGTGTCGGATCGTACGCCGGCGTCTGGATGCTGAAACTGCTGACCATGAATGTCGTGCCGGCCATCATGCTGTCGGTCATCGTGGCGGGCCTGTTCTCGCTGCTGGTCGGCTACATCTCGCTACGGCGGTCGGGAATCTATTTTTCGATCCTGACACTCGCCTTCGCGCAGATGTCCTTCGCGCTGGCCTACTCCGTCCTGACGCCGATCACCAACGGGGAAACCGGGCTGCAGCTTGCCTTGGACGACCCCCGGATCTTCGGCGTCAGCCAGGTCGACGGCTCCATCCCGCCGACGAACTTCTTCGGGCTTGAAATGCGCGACGGTTTCGAACTCGCGCTTGGGCCGTGGTTGTTTACTTTCAATGTCGGCTACTATCTGTGCGCCATCGTCATGCTGGTGTCGTTCTACGTCTCCATGCGGATCTTCCGGTCGCCGTTCGGCATGATGCTGCGCGCGGTGAAAACGAACCAGCAACGGCTGCGCTACACGGGTAAGAACCCGAAGCCCTACACGCTGGCGGCTTTCGTAATCTCCGGCATGTATGCCGGCCTGGCCGGCGGCTTGATGGTCGCGATGGATCCGCTCGCCGGCGCGGAACGGATGCAATGGACCGCGTCCGGCGAGGTCGTCCTGATGACCATTCTGGGCGGCGCCGGCACGTTGCTCGGCCCGATCCTGGGCGCCGGTGTGATCAAGTATTTCGAGAATATCTTCTCGAAGATCAACGACAACATCCTGTACGAGTGGTTCTCGTTCATGCCGGAAGGCCTGCAGGACGTCTTTGTCTTCCTCATTCATCCGTTCATTGGAAAGGGCTGGCATCTGACGCTCGGCATCATGTTCATGCTGGTCGTGATCTTCCTGCCTGGCGGCGTGGTCGAAGGCGGGCAGCGCATCGCCAAACTGTTCAAGCGCAAGAAGTCGGACGATGAAAAGGCCAGCGGCAACGCTGCGCCCGCTCAGGCCGAATAGGGGGAACGGATCATGGGTATTCTACAGATCCAAGCAGTCAACAAACACTTCGGCGGCTTGAAGGCGTTGAACGAAGTCAATATCGACGTCGAGGAAGGCACGGTCCATGCCATCATCGGGCCGAACGGAGCGGGCAAATCGACCTTGCTGAATTGTCTGATCGGACGGCTCCTGCCCGATACCGGGACGGTGACCTTCAACGGCAACTCGCTGCTGGGCGTGCAACCGCACGAGATCAACCAAATGGGGGTCAGCCGCGTTTTCCAAACGCCAGAGATCTTCAGCGATCTCACGCTGCGGGAGAACGTCATGATCCCCGCCTTCGCCAAACGCGACGGGGCCTTCTCGATCAACGCCTTCGCGCGGGTCATCGATGAAGCGGAGATCAAGGACAAGGCCGAGGCCATGCTGGCCGATGTCGGGTTGGGCACGAAAGCAGACGATGTCGCGGCCCAGCTCTCCCGCGGAGACAAGCGCCGGCTGGAATTGGCGATGTGCCTGGTTCAGGAACCCAAGCTGCTGTTGCTGGACGAGCCCACCGCGGGCATGGCAAGGGCCGATACCAACAACACGATCGATCTGATGAAGGAGATCGCGGCGCGCGGGATGACGATGGTGGTCATCGAACATGACATGCATGTCGTCTTCTCCCTGGCCGAAAAGATCTCGGTCATGGCGCAAGGCACCGTCATCGTCGAAGACTTGCCCGAGAACATTAAAGGAAACCCGAAGGTCCAAGAGGCCTATCTGGGCGGCGCACATCTGTAGAATCCGCCGTACCGGACGGAGGGGAGAACTTTCATGAATATGCAAAAGCCCGACACCCTGTTGAGCCAAGACCAGTTCAACCGCGCAAAAGCGCCGGGCTCGCCCCCGGTCTATTCGAAGGGCGGTCAGACCGCTTATTTCTCGTGCTGGGACATCCATGCCTATTATGGGGAAAGCTACATCGTACAGGGCATCAGCTTCGACATTCGCGAAGGCGAGATCGTGGCGCTGCTTGGGCGCAACGGCGCGGGTAAGACCTCGACGCTGCGCGCGATCGCGCGGGTCGACGAGCCGGAGTTGCGGCACGGCGAAGTGTGGCTGGATCACAAACCGCTGCACGAAATGTCGGCTTACCAGGCGTCTCAGAACGGTATCGGCCTGGTCCCGGAAGACCGCAGAATCATCCCCGGTCTGACCGTCGAGGAGAACCTGAAACTGGCCCAGATCGCACCGCCGAAGGGCTGGTCCATCGAGCGGATCTACGACCTGTTTCCGCGTCTAGGCGAACGCAGGACCCAAGAAGGAACCACCCTTTCCGGCGGCGAACAGCAGATGCTCGCCATCGGCCGCACCTTGGCCCGCGACGTCAAACTACTGCTGCTGGACGAGCCTTACGAAGGGCTGGCGCCGGTCATCGTTCAGGAGATCGAGCGGACCTTGGAGGAGATCAAGAGCCACGGCATGACGACGGTGATCGTCGAACAGAATGCGATTGCCGCGCTCCACCTTGCCGACCGGGCCATCATCCTGGATATGGGGCAGGTCGTCTTCGACGGCACCGCTCAGGAGGTTCTGGACAACGAAGAACTGCGGCACGAATATCTGGCGATCTGACGGCACAGACAGTACAACGATAAAGAGCGGCCGAACCCGGCCGCTCTTTTTTATGCGCAGGTCCGGGGCATGCCGTACGATCCCGAACGGCCGGTCCTTGCGCATGACACCCGCTGCACAAGGAAACCAAATGGATCGGAAAGCAATCGTACCCAGCGCTCTGCAATCGTATTACAACGATTGGAAAATGTCTCCCGGCCACCTATCGGGCGATCATCTCTTCTTGACGGGCTTCACGGGCGCGAACGCGGACGGCAGTTTGTCCGGCGACCCGGAAACACAGATGCGCAGCGCCTTCGAGAAAGTGGGGTCGGTGCTCCGAGAAGCCGGCCTGGACTTCGGTTCCCTTGTCGAGATGACGACCTACCACGTCGGATTGAGGGACCATTTAGAGCTCTTCAAACGGGTCCGGGCCGACTATGTGAAGGAACCCTACCCTGCGTGGACCGCGATCGAGGTCGCGGGCTTCGTGCGCGAGGGCGCCGTCATAGAGATTCGCGCAGTCGCGCGCGCAGTCTAGGACGCAACCCGCGCGCCGCTCCCGCAAACTGACGGGCCTTTACAACCCAACGGCCGTCAGCCGGCGATCCGGGAGGTCCAGATATCCAGAGAAGAGAACTGTTCCGCCGCGCGGGTCGCGTTCTTGTCCCCGTGCACGCGGTCCTTATAGGCCATGTCCTCGATCAGGATATGGTGGGTCAGCCAGTCTTTCAGGAAATCGAGCAGACGTTGTTTCTGTGTGGTGTCGTCCAACTGAACGAAGTCCGCGCGCAGTTCCTGAAGCTCTTGGATGAACCGCTTATGCTCTTCCCGGTGATGGCTGAGATGATCGTATCCGACGGCGCGCAGCACCGCTTCCTCACGGCCGAAGTGATACTCGGTATAGCGCAGCAAGGCCGTCAGCGCCTGTTGCACGACGCCGTTCGTCTGGTCTCCGTCCAAACCGTCGGCCAGCCGATTGATGATGGCGATCAAAGACTTGTGGTCATCGTCGAGCCTATTCAGGCCCACGCTCATCTGCGGTGTCCAGGAAAAGAATGTCATGCCGCCATCCCCATTGTGTCCAGGACAGACTAGGCGGACGGTGCCGGCCGATCTTTGATATCTGTCAATTTCCGTGGACGGACTCGGAAAACACCTCCATGAACCGTTCCTCCACATCGGACAGGTCATGGTCCCGCCGCCAGATAATCCCAACCTCCATCGGCGGCGGCTCCGGGGTCAGCGGACGGCGCTCGACCCGCCCGCCGTCAAGCGACCAGGGCCGGTAGACAAGGTCGGACAAGACCGTGACGGCTGCCCCCGTGGCGACCATGCTGCGCACGCCCTCGACGGATTCGGTGCGGAAGATCACCTGGGGGCTGAACCCGGCGGATTCCCAGTAGCGTTGGGTGGAGCGGTCCGCCTCGTCCGCCATCAGGTAGACGTAAGGCAGCCGTGCCACGTCGGACAACTCGACCGATGTCTTGGAGGCCAAACGGTGCCCTTCCGGCAGCCACAGCTGGCGCGGCGAGGTCAGTACCGGGCGGATCCGCACCGCGGACGGATCCGACAGGTTCGAAACCAGCAACACGCCCAGATCCGCGGTGTGCCGGGCGACCATGTCTTCCACCGAGGCTCTGGCCGCCTCGGTCAGAATGAATTCGACCGACGGGTACATCCTTCGGAACCGGGCCAGAATCGGAAACAACAAATATCCGGAGACCGTATAGCTGACAGCGAGCCGGAGGGTTCCCTTCACCGTCTGCCGGTCGTGTTTCACTGACCGAACGGCGTCCAGCACCGCGGTCTCTATACCCCGCGCGTGCCCCAGAAACCGTTGCCCGTTAATGGTCAATGCCATGCCGCCCTGCCGCCGCTCCACCAGCGGCACGCCAAGCTCCGACTCAAGCTCTTTCACGGCCAGGGTCACCGCACTTTGCGAGATATTCAGATGCTGCGCCGCCTCCGAAACTTTTCCGGTTTCGGCGACGGCCCTGAAATATTTGATCTGCTTGAGTGTCGGCATCTCGTGACCATTATTAATTTTTCTCAATTCTATTCTATGAATTCTGAATTTCAAATTTCAAGCGTGGAGGAGCATATTTTGATCATCCCGTCGATCACGACGTTCGACGGGCCGATACCAAAGGAGCGGATTATGACACTCGCACTGCCTTATTTCGGTTTCGACGCTTTCACCACCTGGACCCGCGCCCGGCTTTTCCCTGTCCGCCGGTCCGCACCCGTCCGTAAGGCGGTGGTCAACCAAGAAGCAGCGGAGTCCCTCCCCGCCCCGGCGTTTCAAGGGCAATGGCAGGTACTACGCTATCTGTAAGCCACGGACCAACAGCCCCATCGGCCAGACATTCCCGGCCGATGGGGCTGATTCCTCAAAATAGAGAGAAACTGCCTGGAAGCTAAAATCCCGCGAGACCGGGCAGCCACAAGACAAGGGCCGGGAAGACGATCAGCAGCGCGAGACGGACAACGTCCGCGGCAAGGAACGGCAAGACGCCCTTCACGATCGTTTCGATCTTCAGATCGGCCGAAACCCCTTTGATCACGAACAGGTTCATGCCGACCGGCGGCGTAATCAATCCCAGTTCGGCCACCGTTACGATGATGATCCCGAACCAGACCAGGTCGAAGCCCTGGGCGGCGACCAACGGCACCACGAAGGGCACGGTCAACAGGATCATGCTGAGGGCATCCATAAAACAGCCCAACACGATATAGAACACCATGATCAGCAGCATCACCGCGAGCGGCGGCAGACCCATGGCCTCGACCTGCCCGATCAGCAGCTGCGGCAGGCCGGCGGTCTCGATGAAGTAATTGAAAACAGCGGAACCGATCAGGATCAAGAAGATCATGCCGGTGATTTCAGCCGTCTCCCGGAAGCAATCGCGCAATACCGATTTCGACAGAGCCTTGCGCGCCCAGGCGAGCACCACCGCCCCGAAAGCGCCGACCGCCGCGGCCTCGGTCGGGGAGAACAGGCCCAGATAGATTCCGCCGATGACCACCACGAACAGCAGCACGACCGGCCAGATTTCCCGCAAGGTGGTAAATCGTTCGCGCCAGGACCGGCGCTCTGCGGCGGGGCCCAGTTCCGGCTTGCGGCGAACCTGGACCCAGACCGCGCCCATATACAGCACGGTCCCCAGAATACCGGGAATAAGCGCGGCGGCGAACAGCGCGCCGATCGACTGTTCCGTCAGCAAGGCATAGATGACCAGCAGAATGGACGGCGGGATCAGCACGCCCAAGGTTCCGCCCGCCGCAATCGCCGCCGAGGCCAAACTGTCGTCATAACCATGCCGGCGCATTTCCGGCAGGGCGACCCGGCACATGGTGGCCGCCGTCGCCAGGCTGGACCCGCAGATCGCACCGAACCCGGCACAAGCCCCGACCGAGGCCATGGCCAACCCGCCGCGCAGATGACCCACGAAGGCGTTGACGCCCTGATACAGGCTGCCGGAGAGCCCGGCATGCGCCGCAAAGACCCCCATCATCAGAAACAGGGGCACGACGGAAAGTGTATAGGGAAAGGTCGCTTCGAAGGGGGCGCCGCCCATGATGAACCCGACCGCATCCCAGCCGTTCAGGATGCCGAACCCGATCGCGCCGACGACGCCCATGGCGATCGCGACCGGCACGCCGAAAGCGATCAGGACCAGCGTCGCGAGAAAACCGAGAAGGCCGATAACCGGATCGGACATGACGCCTAGTCCTGCACCGCGGCGCTGGCGCGCAACAGCACATCGCCGCCCTTGCCGGAAACCGCATATCCCAGATGTGCAAACGCCAACAGTGCCGTAGCCCCGATCGACATCGCCACGCCCGAGAGCAAGGGTGTCCAGAACCAGACATAGGGGATCGCAAGGGTCATCGAGACATCGCCGTACTCGATCTGGTTCAGCATCTGCACCCAGCCATGCTGAAAGATCAGGATCATGAACCACAGGGCGACGGCGGCGGCGAAGGCCTGCAGAAAAGACTGTATCCGCCGGGCCAGACGCGCGGTCAGCAAATCGACCGAGACATGCGCACCGCGCATGAAGGCGAACGGCAGGGCAGCGAAAGCAACCCCCATGACGAAGAGCTGCACCAGCTCAACCACGCCCTCCACGGCCCAGCCGACCGGCTCGATCCCGATATCGGCGGCGATCATGTTGACGGCCCGCGACAGGGCCCTCAGCACGATGTCGACGATGGTCACGCCCATCGCCGCAAACAGGCTGAGAACGCCCCCGTAAGCGAGCCAGCGCGTCAGCCGGAAAAAGAACCTGAAAGGGACCTGGATCATCGCGCCCGCCAAAAACCTCCAGCCCATCCTGGATCGGATGGGCCGGAGAGGGTGTCAGGGGTTGCCTAGTTGCCTTCGACCTTGGCGATCTCGGCCTTCATGGCGTCATAGATCTCACGCGCGTTCGAGACGCCCTTGGATTCAAGATCGGCGAGCCAATTGTCGATGATCGGCGTGGTCGCGTCCTTCCAACGGGCCGCTTCCTCGGGCGACAATTGCGTCACGGTCGCGCCCTTCGCCTGAACCTTGTCGACGCCCCAACTGTCCCACTTGTCCCACCAGGGACCGAACTTGCCGACCAAATTGTCGCCGGACATATCGTCGATCACCTTGCGCACGTCCGCGGGCAGGCTGTTGTACTTCTTCTCATTCATCGCGAACCAGAAGGAGACCGTGTAGATCCCGCCCATGTCGAGGTGATAGTTCATCACTTCCGACAGCTTGAAGGAATGCATCGGATCCCAGGGGAAGACGGTTCCGTCGATCACGCCCTTTTGCGTGTTCTCGTAGACCTTCCCCGGCGGCAGGCCTTGCGGCACCGCGCCCAGGCTTTCCAGCATCACCTTGATCGGCGCGCTGGGGAAACGGATCCGCAGGCCCTTCAGGTCGGACATGGTCACGACCTGCTTGTCCCGCGTGTGGATCAAGCCGCCATTGTGCGCGTGAAGGCCCAGCAGTTTCACACCGGGATATTCGTCTTTCAGATATTTCGGATAGACCGCCCAAAGCGCCCGGCTGGCCGCGTCCGCGCTGCCGGTCATGAAGGGAAGTTCGATAATGCCGGTCTTGGCGAAGCGTCCGCGCGGAATGCCGCGCAGGCCATGGGCGATATCCACCACGCCGGACCGGACGCTGTCATACAGTTTCGCGATATTCCCAAGCTGCGTACCCGCCGGGAAGATCGTGACCTTGACCTTGCCGTTGGTGCGCGCCTCCAGTTCCCGCGCCCACGGCTCCAGGAAATCCACGTGCATGCCGTTGATGGTCGGCAGGAAATGGGCAAGCTTCAGTTCGATGGTTTCCGCCTTAGCGGTGATGCCGCCCGCGGTTAGCGCGGCGGCGAATGCCGCACCGGCCAGAATACGTTTCGATAAGCGCATGTGTTCCTCTCCCTTCGCGCGGGCTTGTTCGATCCAGCCCTACGACACAGTTTGTTTCATTTGTAACTAATTTTTGTCAAGAACGAAATGGAAGCCCGCCCCGCGGGCTCCAGGCTTTCCAATTGTTACGCGTCGACGTCGTCCAGGACGGTCTGGATCTTGTTCAGGATGCTGGTGAGCGCCCGCCGTTCGTCGGGCGACAGCCCGTTCAGAAGCTGTTCCTCCCATCCCAGGGCCAGAGGAACGATCTGATGGAAGACGCGCTCTCCCTCGGCGCTAAGCTGCAATTGACCGCGGCGGCGGTCGGCGCTGTCCAGGTTCTTGATGATCAGGCCCGCCTCCACCAGTTTGGAGATCGCGCGGCTGACTTTCACCTTGTCCATGCTGCTGCGCTCGGCGACCTCGCCGGCGGTCATCGGGGCGAATCGTGCCAGGTTCGCGATCACCCGCCATTCCGGTATCGAGATTCCGAAACGGCTTTCATAGGCCTTGGCCAGGTGGCGGCTGACCCGGTTGGTGATCACCGAGAACCGGTAGGGCAGGAACTCTTCCAGCTTCAAGGACGGGTCTTGTCCGGCACCCTGACTATCCTCTTCCCGCATCGTCCAACCTCATCCTTGACTTAGTTTCAAATGAAACTATTAACTACGCGGATCGTCAAGCATCCGGCGGCCCGGATCCTTGACGGCGCGAGAACAAAAGCGGCCTCACGGCGCGGCCGCATAGTCGGGAGAGAATTATGGCGACCTTTGCGTCCACCGCGGACCTTGAAGAAAAGCAGATTACTTTCGAAGAAATCGCAGACGACGTCTATGCCTATACGGCCGAGGGCGATCCGAATTCGGGCGTCATCGTCGGCGAAGACGGCGTCCTGGTGATGGACGCGCAGGCGACGCCGATCCAAGCGCAGAAACTGATCGACAGGATCCGCGGCGTTACCGACAAGCCGATCAAGTATTTGGTGCTCAGCCACTATCACGCGGTGCGGGTGATGGGCGCATCGGCCTATGGCGCGGAACAAATCATCGCCAGCCAGGCCACCTACGACAATATCGTCGAACGCGGTCAGCAGGACTTCGACAGCGAGGTCGGCCGGTTCCCGCGCCTGTTCGATCAAGTTGAAACGGTTCCTGGCCTGACCTGGCCGACGATCACTTTCGAAAAGAAAATGTCCCTTTGGCTGGGCAAGCGCGAGGTGCAGTTGCTGCATCTGGGCCGCAGCCATACGAAAGGCGATATCGTCGCCTGGATTCCGGACTGCAAGGTCTGTTTCGCAGGCGACATGGTGGAGTATGGCGCAACGCCCTATACGGGCGACGCGTACTTGCGCGAATGGCCGACGACCTTGGACAGTCTGATGGCGTTGGGCGCGGATAAGATGATCCCGGGCCGCGGCGAAGCGCTGAAAACGCCTGAACAGGTGGCCGCCGGCGTCGGCGGAACGCGCGACTTCCTCCGCGATCTCTACGGCACGGTCGAGAAATGCGTGGCCGACGGCAAGGATCTGAACGCGGCCTATACCGAGACAGTCGAGGTCCTGACGCCGAAATACGGGCATTGGGTCATCTTCGAACACTGCCTGCCCTTCGACGTGACCCGGGCCTATCAGGAGGCGAGCGGTCAGGAACACCCGCAGATCTGGACCGCCGACCGCGATCGGGAAATGTGGGAGGCGCTGGAACGGAACAAACCCGCCGCGTAAGAGCACAGCCAAGGGGTTCGGACATGCTGCAAACCTTCGACTATCCGACCTTTCCCTTTGTTGCCCCGGCGGATCTGCAGTCCGAACGATCCGCCCGCCATCCTGTGGTGATCATCGGCGGCGGACCGGTCGGCCTGTGCGCCGCCTTGGACCTTGCAAAGCACGGCCGGGCTTCCGTGGTTCTCAACGCCGCCGACACCGTCTCGGTCGGATCGCGGGCAATCTGCTGGGCCAAGCGGACGCTGGAAATCTGCGACCGCCTGGGCATCGGGCGTCCCGTTGTCGAAAAAGGCATCACCTGGAAGAACGGACGGGTCTTCTTCGGTGAGGAGAACCTGTACAACTTCGATCTTCTTCCCGAAGAGGGACACGAATACCCGGCCTTTGTAAATCTTCAGCAATACCATTTCGAAATCTTTGCCGTCCAAGCCGCGGAACAAACCGGCCTCATCGATTTGCGCTGGCAGCAGCGCGTCACCGACGTGCAGGACCGCGGCGACCATGTCGGCATCACGGTCGAAACACCGGACGGGCCTTATGACATCGAAGCCGACTATGTCCTTGCCGCCGACGGCGCGCGCAGTTCTGTGCGGCGGCAAATGGGCTTGGACTTCAAGGGTAAGGTCTTCGAGGACCGGTTTCTGATCGCCGACGTAAAAATGACGGCGGCCTTCCCCACGGAGCGCTGGTTCTGGTTCGACCCACCGTTCAATCCCGGCCAATCGGCGCTGCTGCACAAGCAGGCGGACGATGTCTGGCGGATCGATCTACAGCTGGGTTGGGACGCGGATCCGGAGGAAGAGAAAAAGCCGGAGAACGTGCTGCCCCGCCTGCGGCGCATGCTCGGCAAGGATGCCGAGTTCGAACTGGAATGGGTCAGTGTTTACACCTTCCAGTGCCGGCGCCTTTCCCGTTTCCGTCACAACCGGGTCATTTTCATAGGCGACAGCGCGCACCAGGTCTCACCCTTCGGGGCGCGCGGCGGCAACGGCGGTATCCAGGACAGCGACAATCTGATCTGGAAACTCAACCTGGTCCTCGACGGCAAGGCGCCGGAGAGCTTGCTGGACACTTATGACACAGAGCGCGTGATGGCCGGGGACGAGAATATTCTCAATTCCACCCGCTCGACCGACTTCATCACGCCGAAAAGCGCGGCCAGCAGACGCTTCCGGGACGCGGCACTCACGCTCGCCAAACAGCACGCCTTTGCCCGCAGGATCGTCAACAGCGGCCGGTTGTCTCTCCCCGCCTGTCTGACCGGCACGACCTTGAGCACCTTGGACAAGGACGCCTTCGAGGGCGGTCTGCCCCCGGGTGCGCCCGCCGTTGATGCGCCGGTGCAGAAGGACGGCGTGCCGTCCTGGCTGCTGCATCACCTGGGTGGCGATTTCTGTCTTCTGGTGTTCGGTCAGGACGACGCGTTCCTGGAGCTCGCCAACCTGGACGTCCCGGTGCGCGTTCTGACTGTCGGTCACGGCGGCCTCGGCGACCCGGAAGGGACGGTCGCCGACCGCTATGACGGGGCGGACGGCACGGCCTACCTGTTCCGGCCGGATCAGCATGTCGCCGCGCGCTGGCGCCAGCCCACCGCCGGACAGGTCCGAGCCGCCGTCGCGAAGGCCTGCGGGAGGAACTGAGATGGAAAACCTGATCACCGAGCCCAACCTCGCGGACCCGGACGGCTTCTACGAGACGCTGATCGAGGCCCACCGGAACCTGACAGAGGATCAAAGCGCCGATTTCAACAGCCGTCTTATCTTGCTGCTGGCGAACCACATCGGCGATTGGGCCGTCCTGCAGGAAGCCTTGAGCGCGGCGGAAGAACGCTGAAACCTTATTAATGGTAGGAACCAATCCGGCTTGGCGGGCCGGCGGCATGCTCCTAAAGTCGCGTCCGACGACTTCGGAGGATAATGTGCCAAGACTACTTACCATCGGGGCGGCGCAACTGGGCCCGATCCATAAAGCGGACGACCGCCAATCCGTTATAGCCCGCATGATCGCGCTGCTTGAGAAAGCCCATGCCCGCGGCTGCGAACTGGTGGTTTTCCCGGAACTGGCGCTGACGACCTTCTTCCCGCGCTGGTATGCAGAAGACATCGCCGACATGGACATCTATTTCGAGAAGGAGATGCCGTCGCCCGCCACCCAACCGCTCTTCGACCGGGCCAAGGCGCTGGGGATCGGATTTTATCTCGGCTACGCGGAGCTTGCGGCCGGCGCTGCCGGCCAAACGCATCGCTACAACACCGCGATCCTGGTCGATAGCGCCGGCACGATTGTCGGCAAGTACCGCAAAGTCCATCTCCCCGGTCATGTGGATTACAACGAAGCCCTCACCCGCCAGCATCTTGAGAAACGGTATTTCGAACCGGGCGACCTCGGCTTCCCCGTATGGCGCAGCATGGACGCCGTGATGGGCATGTGCATCTGCAACGACCGCCGTTGGCCGGAAACCTGGCGGGTCATGGGCATGCAGGGGGTGGAGCTTGTCATGCTCGGCTACAACACGCCCACCGGCAACCAGCACGGGGGCATGGAACCCCCGCATCAGCGGATGTTCCACAACCATCTGAGCATCCAGGCCGGGGCGTACCAGAACGCCACTTGGGCGGTGGCCGTCGCGAAAGCGGGGGTGGAAGACGGCCACGAATTGATGGGCGGGTCGTGCATTGTCTCGCCGCAAGGCGAAATCGTCGCCCTTGCCAGCAGCCAGGAGGACGAACTCATCGCCGCTGAATGCGACCTGGATCTGTGCACCTTCGGAAAGAGCACCATCTTCAACTTCGCGGCGCACCGGCGTCCGGAACATTATGCGATCATTACCGGCCAGACCGGGGCAACCCCTCCGGCGGAAGAGTAGCCCCGTGAGCGGACGCATCTTGGTGATCAATCCGAACAGCACGCAGGCCGTGACCGATGGCCTTGCGGACGCCTTGTCTGCCTTCCAGGTGGCGGGCGGACCGGCCGTCGACTGCGTGACCCTGGCGGAGGGGCCGCCCGGTATCGAATCGCAACAGCACGTGGATGGCGTCGTTCTCCCCCTCTGCGCCATGATCGAACGGGAGCCGGCCGATGCCTACGTCATCGCCTGCTACAGCGATCCAGGCCTCCATGCGGCGCGCGAGACGACGGACAAGCCGGTTCTGGGGATCTCGGAATGCGGCCTGTTGACCGCTTGCACCTTGGGCGAACGTTTTGGGGTCGTCTCCATACTGGCGACATCCATCCCGCGGCACTTGCGGGCGGTCCGTCAGATGGGGCTTTGGGACCGTCTGGCGGGGGATAGGGCCCTTGGCCTCGGCGTCGTGGAACTGGCGGACCGGACACGCGTGTTCAGCCGGATGACCGAAATCGGCCGGCACCTGGTCGAACAGGACGGCGCGGACGTTTTGGTGCTGGGCTGTGCCGGTATGGCCTACTTGCGCGAAGACCTGCAGAACGCCGTCGGTGTGCCGGTGGTCGACCCGGCGCAGGCGGCCGTAACGATGGCGTTGGGACGCGTACTGCTGAACCGCGCGTCGCAATCGGCGAGCCATGCGCGGCGCGCGTCCGCCGAGTAACGTATGAACCTGCCGCTCCCAACACCCTTTCTGCAGATGGCCTACGACCACTGGGCTACGCTGCGCGGCGACCGGGTCATGCCGGCCCGGGCGGATTTCGATCCGATGGATATTCCAAGGGCACTCCCAAACATCGTGCTCATCGAAGTGCAGAAGGAACCGCTCGACTTCCTCTACCGGGTCGTGGGGAGTGTGATCGTTCATCACTCGGCCACGTCCTTTTCGGGCCAATGGATGAGCGAGATACCCGAACGGCGCAGCCCGAACGCACCCTGGATGAACTGCCAGAAAGTGGTCGAAAGCTGCAAGCCGAGCCGGTCCACGATTCCTTATGTCGGTCCGCATAAGGAATTTCTGGAAACCACGCAGATCACGCTGCCCTTGTCCTCAGCCGTGGATGCCCGCGACGTGACCCATCTCTTGTTGGTAATCGATTATCTAAGCCGCTGAGCCATCGATTGGCGCCGGCCTTTTGGCGTGCCAAGGCCGCGCCTCTTCCAATTGGGCGGCGAGACGGAGGAGAACGTCTTCGCGTCCAAGCGGCGCTGCGAACTGCGTTCCCTGCGGGACGCCGTCCTCCGACCAATGGAGAGGGACCGACATTGCTGGACATCCGGTCGCGTTGAACAACGCGGTGAAGCCAACTGTCCGGGAGATGCGGTCCTGAAACAGATCCGGCGGTTGCCGCATATCGACCCAGCCGAGCTTGGGTGTCTCAACAGCTTGGACCGGGGAGAGAATCAAATCGAACTGTTCAAAGAACGCGCCGACCGCACGCCCGACCCGGTGGACATGATCGATCGCCGTCTGAAACCGAACGCCGGGAACATCCAGGCCTTGTGCCGCCAGGGTTAGCGTCCAAGGCTCCAAATCGTCGTGCCCCGCCTTGCGTCCGTGCAACGACTCCAACCAAGCCACCAGAGTGGCAGTGTGAACGGCGATGATGTCTACGACTGCGGCGGTAAGGGCCGCCCCGTCGATCTTGGGCGCCGCCTCCTCGACCGAGTGGCCAAGTTCCTGGCACAGTTGCGCTGCCTCCCGCGTGTTTTCGACGACACGCGGATCCGCCGGCGCGCCGGTAAAGGGCTCCGTCACCAGCGCAACCCGTAACGCTCCGGCCGGCGCGCCCACCTCTTCGGCGTAAGGGCGGGTCGGCGTCGGCGCAGCATAGGGGTCGCCCGGCTCCGCTCCTTGCAGGATGTCCAGGAAGGCGGCGCTGTCCCGGACGCTGCGGGTGATGACGTGGTTTGTCGAGAAACCGCTCCAGGCGTCGCCATAGAGCGGGGCCGAACTGATCCGGCCGCGCGACGGCTTCAGGCCGAAAAGCCCGCAGGAGGATGCCGGAATCCGGATTGAACCGCCCCCGTCGCTGGCATGGGCGGCGGGTACGATGCCCGCCGCGACCGCTGCAGCCGCCCCACCGCTGGATCCGCCGGCGGAAAAGGCCGGGTTCCACGGGTTGACGGTCGGACCGTGCCGCACCGGCTCCGTCGTTGTTGTCAGACCGAACTCCGGAGAGTTCGTCCGACCGGCCACGACCAGCCCCGAGGCCAGGAAGCGTTTGACCACATTGTCCGTATGCTGTGGCGGCTCGGGTGGGTTGAACCGCGACCCGTCCGTCGACGGCAGGCCGGGGCAGGCCGCGCCCAGATCCTTCAACAGGAATGGGACGCCAGTGAACGGTCCGTCCGGCAATCCCTTGCGCAACGCGGCCTCGGCAAAGGAAAGGCCGTCCACGGCGACAGCGTTGAGGGAGGGGTTCCAGCGCTCCAAGCGGGTGCGGGCCGCCTGCAAAAGCTCGTCCGCGCTGACCGCGCCCCGGGCCAGAAGTTCAGCCAAACCCACCGTGTCGTATTGCTCGTATTCGTTCATGCCGCCCCCGTTGCGTCACCCCTGCTGGTCATGCAAAGTCGCCGCAGCATAGCGCGGGTGGCATGACGTTGGGAGGTGCGGATGACGAAATTTCACACAGTGATCAGAAACGGTACGGTGGCGACCGCGACCGAAAGCATGAAGTGCGATATCGGCATCCGCGACGGCCGCGTTGTCGCCCTGGCCGAGCACCTGGAAGAAGGGGAAGTCGAGATTGACGCATCCGGCAAGCTGGTGCTCCCCGGCGGCGTCGACAGCCATTGCCATATCGAACAGGAATCCTCCGGCGGCGTGATGACGGCAGACGATTTCTACTCGGGCACCGTTTCAGCGGCTTTCGGCGGCACGACCTGCATCATCCCCTTCGCCGCGCAGATGAAAGGCCAGACCTTGCGGGAGGTCGTGGAGAAGTATCACGACCGAGCCGGACCCAAGGCAGTGATCGACTACGGGTTTCATCTGATCATCGCGGACCCGACACCGGAAGTCATGGGACAGGAACTCCCGGCCTTGATCGAAGACGGGATCACCTCCTTCAAGGTCTATATGACCTACGACGCGCTGAAGCTGGACGACTACCAGATGCTCACCGTGCTGAACGAAGCCCGGCGGCTAGGCGCCCTGGTGATGGTGCATGCGGAAAACCACGATGTGATCCGCTGGTTGAGCGAAAAGCTGCTGGATGCCGGCCACCGGGCGCCGAAGTACCATGCGGTGGCGCACGCCCGGGTCGCCGAGGGGGAAGCCACCAGCCGCGCGATCGAACTATCCCGCCTGATGGATACGCCGATGCTGATCGTCCATGTCTCGGCGGAGGAAGCGACGACGGCGATCCGGAACGCTCAGACCCAAGGCCTGAAAATCTATGGCGAAACCTGCCCGCAATATCTCTTCCTGACCGCGCAGGACCTGGACCGCGACGGCATGGACGGCGCGATGTTCTGTTGCAGCCCGCCCCCTCGGGACGCGGAAGCGCAGGAAGCCATCTGGTTGGGTCTGAAGAACGGGACCTTTCAGGTCTTCTCCTCCGACCACGCGCCCTACAAGTTCGACGAAACCGCGAAGCTCAAGCACGGCCCCAACGCCCATTTCAAGCAGATCGCGAACGGTGTTCCGGGAATCGAACTGAGACTGCCGCTGTTGTTCTCCGAAGGCGTCGGCAAAGGACGCCTGACGCTGCAGGAGTTCGTCGCCCTCACCGCGACCAACGCCGCGAAACTCTACGGGCTGTTCCCGCGCAAGGGCACGATTGCCGTCGGGGCCGACGCGGACATCGTGATATGGGATCCCGACCGCGAGGTCACCGTGACCTACGACCTGCTTCACGACCAGGTCGGCTATACGCCGTACGAGGGCAGGCAACTGACCGGCTGGCCGGAAACCGTTCTGAGCCGGGGCCGTATCGTCGTGCAGGACGGCGCGCTGAACGCCGAACGGGGCAGCGGTGCTTTCCTGCGGTGCGACAAATCCGAAGCGGCGCATCCGGCGGGCAAGCTGGAACCGGAAATCGACCCCAGCCGGAACTGGGGTTTTCACGTTCAATAAAAAGCTAGGCGAGGAAAGATGATCGGCACAAAGGCGGAAGACATCAAGACAATCGGCGTAATCGGCGCCGGCACCATCGGATCGAGCTGGGCGGCCTACTTCCTGGCCACCGGACGGGACGTGCGGGCCTGGGACCCGGCGGACGGCGCACCGGACAAGATCCGCGCCTTTGTGGAGAATGCCTGGCCGTCGCTGGAAACGCTCGGGATCGTTGCCGATGGTGCGTCGCCCGAGCGGCTATCGGTTTTCAGCACCGTCGCGGAAGCCGCAGACGGCGTCGATTTCATTCAAGAAAGCGCGCCCGAGCGGCTGGACATTAAACAGGCGCTTTATGCCGACCTCGAACCGGCAACGCGTCCCGACGTGGTGATCTCGACCTCTACATCGGGATTGCTGATGAGCGATCTTCAAGCCGGGCGCGACCACGCCGAGCGGTTCGTTCTTGGCCACCCGTTCAACCCGCCGCATCTGATCCCGCTGGTGGAGGTGTTGGGAGGTAAAGCAACCGACCCGGCGGTCGTCGACTGGACGGTCGATTTCTACAACGCCATTGGGAAACGGGCGATCAAGGTGAACAAGGAAGTCCCCGGCCATGTCGCAAACCGGATGCAGGCCGCGATCTGGCGGGAAGCCATTCATCTGGCAATCGAAGGAGTGGCCAGTGTCGAGGATATCGATGCGGCCATCGCGTATGGACCCGGCATTCGCTGGTCGCTGATGGGGCCTCATCTGACCTTCCACCTTGCCGGAGGTCCCGGCGGCATGACCAACTTCGTCGAACATCTGGGACCGCCGACCGCAAGCTGGTGGGCCGACTTGGGTACCCCTACTCTGAACGACGCGGTGAAGAAAACCCTGATCGACGGCGTCGCTGACGAGGTCGGCGAGAAAACGGTGCCCGAACTGGCCGCAACCCGGGACCGGCGTCTGCTGGCCGTTCTCAAAGCACTCAAAGATTCCGAGGAAGGATAAGACTATGAGCGATCGTCCCGTGATGCTGGTGACCGGCGGAAGCCGCGGCATCGGCGCCGCCACCGCCATCAAGGCCGCAAAAGCCGGCTACGACCTGGTGGTGAACTATGCCGGCAATGCAGAAGCCGCCGACCAAGTGGTAAAGGCCTGCGAGACAGCGGGCGCAAAGGCCATTGCCGTTCAGGCCGATGTTGCGACCCAGGCCGGCAACGAGACGCTGTTCGCCGCCGCCGACGCCGCCTTCGGCCGGTTGGATGTCGTTATTACAAATGCCGGACGCACAGGGCTGGCCGGCCCCTTTGCCGATGCGGATCCGGAGGATATCGCTAAGACTGTAGAGTTGAACGTGACCGGCGCCCTGCTGACGGCCCGCGAAGGCGCGCGGCGGATGATGACGAGCCGTGGCGGGTCGGGCGGTCATATCGTCAACCTGTCCTCCGCCGCGGTTTGGATCGGCAGCCCGGGCGAGTTCGTCTGGTACGCCACCAGTAAGGGGGCGATCGATGTCATGACCCTGGGGCTGTCTAAGGAACTGGCGGCCGAGGGTATCCGCGTGAATGCCGTGGCCCCCGGCCTGATCGACACCGACATCCACGCCTCGGCGGGCAAACCCGACCGTGTCGAGAAAATGTCCGGCCTAATTCCGATGGGCCGCGGCGGATCGGCGGACGAAGTCGCGGACACGATCATGTATCTGGTTTCGGACCAGGCGAGCTACGTAACCGGAACCATTCTGAAAGTGGCCGGCGGGCGCTAAAGCGGATCGACTGTCAGCCGCGGACGGCGCTCACGTGCCGCCCGCCCGGTCGTAGATCCACATGGCCTGGGTCCCGTCCGCCGGCGTGAAACCGAGTTTACGGTAGAAACCGGCGGCGGGGTTCTCCGCCACCAGCACATGCTGATGCAGGCCTTCGTAGCGGGCCATGATGCGCGTCATCAGCGCTTGGCCGATGCCTTGCCCTTGATAGTCCGGATGCACGATCAAGTGGGGGTAGTAGACCACCAAACTCCCGTCCGACAGCGCATTCACCAGACCGATCAGCCGGCCGCCGACCGTCGCGCTTATCACACAGTGCGAGTTCCGCATGGCCTCCAAGAGCCGGTCCGGCTTTTGCCCCGCGCTCCAATCGTTCGCCAGATAGAGTTCCTGCAGAGTGTCGGCGGTAAGCGGGAAGTCCTCGCGGTAGAAAATCACCGACATTCAGACAACCGGTGTCGCCAGAGGTTCGCCGGCAAAGTGCAAGGCCAGGTTCTCGACGACCAGATTGCCCATGGCGGTGCGGGTCTCCACCGTCGCGCTGCCGACATGCGGCAACAGCACGGTGCGCGGCGACTCTACCAAGGCCTGCGGCACGTTCGGCTCCTCTTCGAAGACGTCCAGGCCCGCCCAGCCGAGCCGGCCCGTCGTGACGGCGTCCAGCAGCGCCGCCTCGTCGACGCAAGACCCGCGCGAGATATTGATGAGGGTCCCCTCCGGCCCCAACGCGTCCAGGACAGATGCACCGACGATATGCCGGGTCGCCGCGCCCCCGGGGCAGGCGACGATCAAATAGTCCACATCGGACGCCATCGCGACCAGATCCGCCTGATAAGGGTATCCGGCGTCCGGCTTGTCCCGCGGGCCGTGCCATTGGATCTGCATCCCGAAAACGGCGAGTTTGTCGGCAATATTTTTGCCGATCCGGCCGAGACCGATAACGCCCGCCTTCTTGCCGCGAATGGACCTTGTCAGCGCCATGTCGCCTTTGGCGCGCCAGTCCCCGGACCGGACATACCGGTCAGCGGCGAGCATCTCGCGGGAAACGGCCAGCAGCAGCAGGACGGCCAGGTTGCCCACATCGTCGGTCAGGACGTCCGGCGTGTTGGTCACACGGATACCTTTTTCCCGGGCCGCCGCGATATCCACGGCGTCATAGCCGACGCCGAAACTGGCGATGATCTCGACCTGCGGGAGACTGTCCATCAGCGCCCGGGAGGCGCCATAATGACCCGTCGTTGCAATTCCGCGCACCCTGTCGGCAACCGCCGCAAGCTCTTTTTCTTTATCCTGCAGCGTCCAATAGCGCACAATTTCATAGGCTGCGGACAAGGCATCCATAATGTTCTGAGGCAACGGCCCCACAACCAGCACGATCGGTTTTGACATTCCACTCCCCTTAAGACCGCTTCACCGTAACGCCGATCGGGACCGCGGAAGTCCCGCGTCGGCTCCGCTGCACAGTAGTGAAAGACTCCAAAGCGGCAAGGGCTTAGCCATTTACCGAAAATTTTCGGGAAATCCTCCGATCCGTCCGACGGGTTCCTTCAAGGAGGTGTGACGGCGGTCATACATGTTAATATCATGAATTTTATGCATTATTTTATATTACAGACTTTTATGGAATTGCAGCCTTAATCCCGAACGATCCTCATTGAGATAAAACCGGGTTGGCCGTTTCCTCTTGTCATCACACCGGGGCATGCGCCTCGGAGCAGCGCAAGCAAGAGGAGGTCATCACCATGATCAAGCGCGATTTGTTCAAGTCTTTCGTCAACGATGAATCCGGCGCGACCGCCATCGAATACGGCCTGATCGCCGCGTTGGTTTCGGTTGCCGCCATCGGCGCCCTGGGTCTGATGGGTGACTCCCTGGTTTCGATCTTCGGCACCGTCGAGGGCGAATTGAGCACGGCCGCGTCCAGCGCGACGTCGACCACTACGACTACGACTCCGTAGTCGACAGTACGACCGGTTGCTGCGCTCCTGTGTTGTAAGGGTTGCTTGCGGGTCAACTCCCCTCGCCTTCCCGTAAGTCCCTTACAACCTGGAGCGCCGGTCCGGCCGATCCTGAGACAAGAACCAGCGATCCATGTTCGTCGAAACCGCCCTGCTGCAGTCCACCTTAATCGCCGGATTTGCCTTCACCCTGATCTGGGCCGCGGTTTCCGACATCTTCTCCAGAAAAATCACCAATACCACCAGCCTCGCCTGTGCGGCTCTCGGCCTTGTCTACGCGGTTACGGCCGGTGAGGCTGTGTATCATCTTCTTATCGCCGCTCTCGTCCTCACCTTGGGTTTTGCCGCCTTCGCCAAAGGCTGGCTCGGCGGCGGCGACGCGAAGATCCTGGCCGCCTGCGCGCTTTGGATGGGCCCGGGCGCAATCCTGACCTTTCTGTTCTTCACCGCGGCGGCGGGCGGCGGCCTGGCACTGCTGTGGCTCTTCGAAGGCAGAATGCGCCACGCGCTGGCACGCGGCGGCCTCAACGTCGACCTCGCCGCAACCCGCGAGCTTCCCTACGGAGTCGCGATTGCCGTCGGCGGCCTCTGCGCCGTCGCCACACCCGGCATCTTTTAAAGATCGAAGGAAAGAATCATGCGCGTGAAGACCATTCTTCTGGCCGTCGTCGCCGTGGGGGCCGCAACCGGGGCCGCAACGCTGGCGCGGGACTGGCTGAACGCGCAGCAACTGGCGCTGCAGGCTCAGTTCGAGTCTCAGCAGCCCGAGCCGGTGAAAGTGGAAACACGGCGCGTTCTGGTCGCCGCCGGCAACCTGCCGGCCGGCACCTTCGTAAAACCCAACTCGGTGAAATGGATCGACTGGCCGAAGGACGGCGTTAGCGAAACCTATTTCGTCGAAAGCAAGGAAGAAGACGTCGTCGATACCCTGTCCGGCGCCGTCGTGCGAACCGGTCTTACCGCCGGCGAACCGCTGACTTCGGGCCGTATCGTCCGGCCCGGCGACCGGGGATTCCTGGCGGCCGTTCTGCGCCCCGGCATGCGCGCGGTGTCGGTGCCGATCAACGCCACCACCGGGATCTCGGGCTTCATCTTCCCCGGCGACTTCGTCGATCTTTTGTTGACGCAATCCATCGAACGCGGCGAGGTGAAACGCCGCGCCAGCGAAACGGTGTTGCGCGAAGTGCGCGTCCTTGCCGTCGACCAACGCGTCAGCGACCAGGAGGGGGAACCCGCCGTCGCCAAAACCGCGACCCTGGAAGTGACGCCCAAGCAGGCCGAAACCATCGCCGTGGTGATGGAGATCGGCCGGCTTTCCCTCGCGCTGCGCAGCCTGCAGAGCGAGACCGAGGACGGCGAGACGGTCATCGAACCCAAAGGTCCGACGCTGACCTGGGACAGCCAGGTCAGCAAGGTGCTGCAGCCGGTCCGCGCGCCCGACGGAAAACCGGCAACGACCCAAGTGAAGGTCGTGCGCGGTTCCGAATCCCAGACACTTGCATTCCGGAGGACAAATCAATGAGCCTTTCGCTGACAATGCGGGTCCCGATGAGCAATCACAGCCTGAGCCTGAGCCGCGCGCCCTACAAGAGGCGGATCTTCCGCCGCAGTTCGGGCTGGTCGCCGCTCCGCGCCGCCTTGACCTTCCTGATGCTGGTTCTGGCCGGCGCCGCGGGCGCCTATCCTGTGCTCGCCGCCACGGCGACCCCGGCGCCGCACTATGTCCAGACCGAAAGCGCGCAAACGGCCATCGCCCTCGACGTCAACAACGGCACGATGCTGCGGCTGCCACGCGCCGCCAACGCGGTCTTCGTCGCCAATCCTGAGATTGCCGATGTTCAACTGAAATCGCCGAAACTGATGTTCGTCCATGCGCGGTTGCCGGGCGACACCACGATCTACGCGGTCGACGCAAACGACAACATCATCCTCAGTCATCGTGTCGCGGTCAGTCACAATCTGGGCCGCCTTCAGGAAGTCATCCGTCAGGTCCAGCCCGACGCCAGGATCCAGGTCGCTTCGATCAACGACTCCGTTGTCCTGACCGGGACCGTGGGCACCGCTGAGGAGGCCGACAATATCCGCGGCCTTGCAGCGCAGGTCATCGGCGAGAACGGCCAGGTCATCAACCGCCTGACCGTCGCCAAGCCGCTGCAGGTCAACCTTCGCGTCCGGATCGCGGAAGTCAGCCGAGACATCACCAAACAGCTGGGCTTCAATCTGAATATCGCCCAGACCATCGGCGACTTTGCCTTGAACGCGGCGACCGGCGGTTTCGCGACAGGCGGAGCGATCACCGGCACGCAGGTTCTGCAAGGCAGTTTCAACTCCACCAACACCAGCGTCGACGTTTTGTTGGATGCACTCGATCAGAACGGCCTGATCACGCTGCTGGCAGAACCGAACCTGACCGCACAGACCGGATCGACCGCCAACTTCCTGGTCGGCGGCGAGTTCCCGATCCCCGTCACCGACGGCGATGGGGATATTACCGTCATCTTCAAACAGTTCGGTATCAGCTTGGGCTTCATCCCGATCGTGCTGGACGACAATCAGATTTCGATCAAGATCCTCACCGAGGTCAGCGAACTGTCCGCCGCCGGTGCCATCACCATCGACACACTGACGATTCCGGCGCTGGCCACGCGGCGCGCCGAGACGACGGTCAACCTTGGCAGCGGTCAGAGTTTCGCCATTGCAGGATTACTGCAGAATACGACCAACAACGCCCTCGACCGGTTCCCGGGTCTGGGTGAACTGCCGGTCCTGGGCTCGCTGTTCCGCTCGACGGATTTCCAACGCTCTGAGAGCGAGTTGCTGGTGATCGTCACACCCTATCTGGTGAAGCCGGTATCCGGGCGGATCGCCTTGCCGACCGACCGCTTTCAGCCTGCGCGGGATACCGACCGCGTACTGTTCGGCGACCAGGCAAAGACCATCCCGGCTTCCGCCAACACCGCGGCCTATGGCGCGTCCGGCACCCGCGGCTATGTCGGCAACGCCGGCTTCATTCTGCGCTAGGAGGAGGACGCCATGCTACGCAAATCCCTGATCGCAAGTGGTCTGCTGCTCGGTCTTACGGGCTGCCTGACTGGTCAAAGCACCGCCTCGATCGAGCACCGTCCGGCCCCCGAAGTCGAGTTCGCAAGTTTTCAACAGGTACTGGGCGGCAACGGCAACGGATCCCAGATAGAGGCCGCGCGGAACTTCCTGCGGGCCTTCAATGCCCGCTACGGCGATGTCGTTTATGTCAGTGGGGGGGCCAATGGGCGCCGGACGGCGATTGCGGAGTCGCTATCCGGCGCCTACCCCGCCTTGCGTGTCGTTGCGCGCAACGGCGCCGAACCGCAACCCTTGACCCTCACCTTGGAGCGCGCCGTCGTTTTGGCGCCCGGTTGTGACTATTTCTCACGATCCGTTTCGGACGGGACCGATCACGTACCGCTGCCGGGGCTTGGCTGCGCCAACGACCTCGGCCTGGCGCAGATGATCGCCGATCCGCGGGATCTCAAGACCGGCAAGGGCGGCGCGACCGTTGATGCGGAGACGCCGACCGACATCGTGCAAGCCGTGCGCGAAGAGAGATTTTCCGTGACCGTCGGCAATACCACGACCACGGGCACCTCCGGCAGCTCCAGCCAATAGCAATCGAAAGGGGAGTTCGAATGCAGGCCCAATTGCAAGATAGAACCTTACGTCTGGTCGCGGTGAGCGACGACACAACGCTGACCGATTCCCTGGCCCGGTTGATCGATGGCGGCTCCAACACCGCCGCCGAGGTTTTGCCCGGCGACACCCTGCCGGAGCAATTGCCCGAATGGCAGGCCGATCTGGTCATAATGGATGTGGCCAACGATCCAAGTCCGATCGACACGATCCACCGCACCGTGGACTGCACGGATAGCCGGGTCGTCGCGCTGGGCGCGGTCAACGATGTCAGCCTTTACCGGGCCGCCCTTCAGGCCGGCGCAGACGACTATTTGCTGGCTCCGGTGGAAGATGCCGTCCTCCAGGATGTTATCGACCGGGCGCGGCAACCCAAGACCGTGACCGCCGCCATGGAGGAAGAAGTCCCTTCCACCGCCTTGAATCTGATCATCGGCGCCCGCGGCGGTGTCGGAGCGACCACCGTCGCGGTGTCTACGGCCTGGCTTGCCGCGGAGACGTTCGGCCGGGAAACCGCCCTGGTGGATCTGGATCTGCACTATGGCAGCTGCGCCCTTGCTCTGGACCTGCTGCCCGGGTCGGGTCTGCGCGACGCGTTGCGCTATCCGGAGCGGATAGATTCGCTCTTCATCGGCAGCGCCATGATCAATGCGACCGAAAAGCTCTTTGTGCTCGGGGCAGAGGAGTCCCTCGATCAGCCCATCGATCCGTCGCCGGAAGCCATCAACATCCTCTATGAGGCGATCCTTCCGACATTCGACACCATCATCGTGGATCTGCCGCGCTCCGCGCTTGCCCACAGTCATGCTTTGTTGGAGCGGGCGGACAGCGTCACCGTCGTGACCGACACCTCGATCGCCGGCCTGCGGGACACAGCCCGTCTGCAGGACATGCTGCGGGACCATTTCGAGGTCCGGAACCTGCAAACCGTCGTTGTGGAACGGCCGAAGCCGCAGCAACAGGTTACCCGCAAGGAACTGGAACAGGGTCTTGGCGACAGTGTTCACGCCTGGATCCCACACGACGCCAAGGCCGTCGTCTCGGCCGCGGCCCAAGGCAAGGCCGTCGCCGAAACCGCGGGTCCCAAGAACCCGGTCACGAAGTCATTACACGTTCTGGCGAAAGACTTCTGCGGGATCGTTGACGAGAAGAAAGCGAAAAAACTATGGCGCTGGTAGACTCCTTTCGCGCCAGACGGGGCGATGCCGCCAACAGCGGCACCGGGGCCGCCGCCCTTAAACGCCTCAAGGCGGACCTGGAACCGAAAATCGCCGACGCCTTGCGTGAACATGACCCACGCCATGCGAAGCGCGGCGACCTCAGTCAGATCATCAAGACCGCCATCGTGGACCATACGCGCGCCCAGGGGCTGGAGATGACGCTGCTTCAGGAACGCAACCTCATCACCGAACTGCTCAACGGCTGGTTCGCGCAAGGCGCCGCCGCATCGGCGGCGCCGGCCCCCACTCCACGCGCCAAATCTTCTGCGCCGGCGCCTGATTTAGCCAGGACATCGCCGGTCAAGCGTTTTGGGCCGAAGGCGGTCGCCCCGGCCGAACCGGTCGTCGCTCAGCCTGTCGCCAGCCCGGCGCAGGCGCAGGGTGCGGATACCGCGGAAACGATCCCCGGCGTCACCCTGGCCGACATTCTCGGTGATACCGGCCCGGTTGAACCGCAAGGCGATACCGAGGACCTCAGCCGGTCCAGTGTCGAAGCGGCAGCGGAAGCCGTGCGTGCCCCACTTACCGATCAGATCGACATCAGCGCCGCCGCGAAGATGTCGCGTGGCGAACTGGCCACCCAGATCACAAGCATCCTGGCCGAACTCCTGAAGGATAAGCAGATCCAGCTGAATTCGATGGAACAGCGGGATCTGGTCACCTTATTGATCAACGACATGCTAGGGCTGGGCCCGCTGGAAGCCTTATTGTCGGACGAGAGCGTCACCGACATCATGATCAACGGCCCCTACCAGATCTATGTCGAACGCAAGGGCAAGCTGACCCTCACGGACATCCGGTTCCGGGACAACAAACATCTGATGTCTGTCTGTACCCGGATCGTCAGCCGGATCGGCCGCCGCGTCGACGAAAGCTCTCCGATGTGCGATGCGCGTCTGGAGGACGGCAGCCGCGTCAACATCATCATCCCGCCCCTGGCGCTCGACGGCGCCTCTGTTTCCATTCGTAAATTCTCGGAAAAGAAAATCACCCTGGAAGTGATGACGAGCCAGTCGAACATCTCGCCGCCGATGGAAACGGTTCTGAAGATTGCCGGACGCAGCCGGCTGAATATTCTGATCAGCGGCGGCACCGGGTCCGGCAAGACCACCCTGTTGAACGCTATGAGCCGGATGGTCGATACGGGCGAGCGTGTCGTAACCATCGAAGACGCCGCCGAACTGCAGTTGCAGCAGCCGCATGTGGTTCGGCTGGAAACCCGCCCGGCGAACTTGGAGGGCAAGGGCGAGATCACCATGAGGGACCTGGTCAAGAACGCGCTGCGCATGCGGCCCGACCGGATCATCCTGGGAGAGATTCGCGGCGGTGAAGCGATCGATATGCTGCAGGCGATGAATACCGGTCACGACGGGTCGATGTGTACCATCCACGCGAACAATCCGCGGGAGGCTCTGACCCGGCTGGAAAACATGGTGAGCATGGCGGGCTTCAATCTGCCGCCGAAAGCCATGCGCCAGCAGATCGCCTCGGCGGTGGATCTGATCGTCCAGGTAAGCCGGATGCGCGACGGCAAGCGCCGCATCACCAGCGTGACGGAAGTCGTCGGCATGGAGGGCGACATCATCACGACGCAAGAACTCTTCGCCTTCAAATTCAAGGGGGAGGATCAGGAAGGAAACCTGCTCGGCGATTTCGAACCCGCCGGTCTGCGCCCGCACTTCGCGGAGAAGGCATCCTACTTCGGTCTGGAACGCCCATTGCTGGAGGCCGTCGGATGAGCGCACTTCTCAGCCAATTGAGCCCGGACATTCTGTTCGCCGCCGTCGCGGTTCTGGCGGCGCTTGCGGTTTTGGCAATGGTCTATGTGGTGGCGTCGTTCAACATCCGGGAGCGTACGCAAAGACGCGCCAGACTGGAACGGGCGGCGACGCGCCGGGGCGCCAGCAAGGTCGACGCCGAAGCGCTGACCCTTCGAAAGGCCGATCCGACCAGCCAGTTCGACAAATTCTTCCGCCCGTTTCTGCCCAAGCCCGACAAGCTGCGCGCCCGGCTGCGTCAAACCGGGCGGAAAATCTCACCGGGCCAGTTCGGCTTATCGATACTGGTGTCGGCTTTGGTGGGGTTTGTCGTGATCTGGCGGTTGGGTGGCTTGCCGCCGGTCAACGCGCTGATCGGCGGCCTGGCGATTGGTCTGATCGTCCCCAACCTCGCCGTGACAACGATGGTCAACAAGCGCCGCAACATGTTTCTGGACAGCCTCGCCGATGGGATCGACGTCATGGTCCGCGGCTTGAAAGCGGGCCTGCCTGTTTCAGAGACGGTTGTCGCCGTGGCAAACGAATCCAAGGAACCTGTCAAAGGCGTGTTCAAGGAAGTCGCCGACCGCATCCGGGTGGGCGCACAGGTTGACGAGGCGATTGTCGGCGCGGCGGAGAATATCGCGGCCTCCGAACTGAAATTTCTGGCCATTACCCTGTCGGTCCAAAAAGAAACCGGGGGGAACCTTGCAGAAACCCTGGAGAACCTGTCGGAGATCCTCCGCAAGCGCCGTCAAATGAAACTGAAGATCAAGGCGGTATCGTCCGAGGCACGCGCCAGCGCGACCATCCTCGGTTCTCTGCCCTTCGTGATGTTCCTGATCCTGTTCGCGGTCAACACCAGCTATGTCATGGAACTGTTCGAGGATCCGAGGGGGCACGTGTTGCTGGCCATGGGCCTGGGCAGCATGGCGATCGGGATCGGTGTGATGGCCAAGATGGTCAAGTTCGAGATTTAAAAGAGGAACGGCCGCGATGACCTTCGACGATTTCATCCCATCCGGTTGGACCGCCGCCGACCTCTTTTTCGTGCTGGCCTGGGCCGCCACCTTCATGGCCGTCGTTGCGATCTGGGTTCCACTTCTCGACAAACAGCCGAACGGCCGCCGCGCCGTCGCAATCCGGCAGCGCCGGACCGATCTGCTTGCGGAAGCGAAAGCCCCGAAGCGGCGCGGATTGGGTAAATCAGGACTGGGCTTCGCCAAGAGGGTGGTTCAACGGCTGGAACTGCTGGGAAGCGATCAGGCGGAGGTCGCGCAACGCAAGATGCTTCAGGCCGGTTTCCGGTCGAAAGACGCGGTCGTCCTGTTCCTGTTCATGAAGGTCGCCATGCCGGTTGTCCTGGCGATCCTATCCGCAGCCCTGTTGTATGGAACCAACCTGTACCCGATCCCGCCGATCACCAAATTGGCGGTCTGCATAGGACTTACCTTGATCGGCTTCTACGCGCCCGAAGTGTTCGCAAAGAATGCCGCGGACAAGCGCAAACAGGCGCTCTCCAAGTCGATGCCCGACGCAATGGATCTTTTGGTGATTTGTGTCGAGGCGGGCTTGAATCTGGACTCCGCACTGGTCCGGGTGGCGCGGGAGATCCGCATCGGCAACCCGGAACTGGCCGACGAATTGGAACTGACGTCCGTTGAACTGGGCTTCCTGCCTGACCGGCGCGATGCCTTGCGCAATCTGGAAATGCGCACCGATCTGCCCGCTGTCACCGCCTTGGTCGGCACGCTTGCCCAGGCTGAGAAATACGGCACGCCATTGGCGCAAAGTCTGCGGGTGCTGGCCGCCGAGATGCGGACCGAACGCCTGATGAAAGCCGAGGAAAAAGCCGCCAAGCTTCCCGCAACCCTGACGGTGCCGATGGTGATTTTCATCATGCCGTCCCTGTTCATCGTCCTGATCGGCCCGGGCATTCTGCGGACGTTGGACGGGTTGGGAAACCTCTGAACGAATTGTTGGGTCAGGAGGCGGGAATGCGTCCGCCCGCCATGAAGGCCCGGATTGCCTGGAGACGCCGCGCGGGATCCTGAAGACCGCGGATCGTTCGAAAATACTCCATGTTCCGGTCGATGGAGACCGGGTCGAGGTCGAAGGCCGCCAGCTCACGCGCTTCGGCTTCCCGGCCGGACAACGCCAGAACCATGACCAAGGTCTGACGCTGTTGCGCGGTGGAGCCCTCGGCTGCCGCCACGTCGCGCAAGGCGGCAACCCCCACGCCTTCGTCGCCACCAAGAAACTGACTTAATCCCAGATTATGGCGAAGATCGTTGTTTTCTGGGGCGATTGCGAGGCCGCTTTGATAGACGGCCTGTGCCGCGCCGTGGTCGCCGGCCAGATCATGGGCGGCGCCCAGACCCAGATAGGTCCGGAAGTCCTCCGGCGCGCGGTCAAGCGCTGCGCGATATTGCGGAATGGCAAGCGCCGGCTCGCCAAGCGCCACCAGTGCATTCCCCAGGCCGCGCCGCGCCTCGGCGTTGTTCGCATTCCGGAACAGCGATGAACGGAAAGCCTCCGAAGCCTCCGCCGGCGACCCGCCGAGCGCCAAGGCAAAACCCAGCTTTGTCAGCGGTTCAGCCTGATCGGGTCGTACGGTATGGGCGTTGCGGAACAGGGTCGCCGCCGCCGGGAAATCCCCGGCCGCCATCTTCGCATCCCCGGCGCCGAGCACCGCCTCGTAAGTATCCGTAGCCGGGGTCGTCGCGGCGAGCTTCGCCTGTTCCCCGGTCAGCAGACAGCCTTGAAGCCCCACGCAGGCGAGGATTGTCGCGGCGCGCAGAACCATACGCAAAGACGGCCTGCTGATATGGGTATCGCGGTTCATGCTCGGACAGTATCCGAACCCCTGTATTGACGCATCAAAAAACGCCAAACATTTCAAACGATTGCCATATTACTTGGGTGGATACAGAAAATCGCCTGCAAAACCCGAAACAACCCGGCCGATTACTTGACGGTCGTTGCGCCGGTTTTAGCAAATTCTTCCAGTTCCGCGTCATCCACGCCCAGCACCTCTTTGAGGACATCCTCAGTGTGCTGACCCAGCATGGGCGGCGGGTTGCGGTATTGAACGGGGGTGCCGGACAGTTTCACCGGATTTGCGATCAGCGGCACCGTGCCGTCCTTGGCCGCCTCGTGCGGCATGTCGATTCGCATGCCGCGCGCCTGTACCTGCGGGTCCTCGAAAACCTGCTGAATGTTGTTCACCGGACTGCAGGGAACGCCCACGGCGGCCAGCCCATCCACCCATTCGGAAACGGACTTCTTTTCCATATAGGCCGGCATGGCGGCGTAGAGGTCTTCCCGGTTCAACACCCGCAACTGGTTGGTGGTGAAACGCGGATCGGCGGCCAGATCGTCGGCACCGGCAAAGGTGCACCATTTCTGATATTGGCTGTCGTTGCCGACGGCCAGGATCACGTGACCGTCCGCACAAGCGAAGACCTTGTAAGGCACGATGTTCGGATGCTCGTTGCCGCGCTGATGAGGCACCTTGCCCGATACCAGGTAGTTCACACCCTCGTTGATCAGCCAGGCGACCTGGGTATCCAGCAGACAGCAATCGATATGCTGTCCCTCGCCGGTCCGGTCCCGATGGCGCAACGCGGCCAGGATCGCCGTCGATGCATACATGCCGCACATCACATCCGCGATGCCGACGCCGACCTTCACGGGTTCCACGCCCGGCGTACCGGTGATCGACATGATACCCCCGACCCCTTGAGCCAGGAAATCGTACCCCGCGCGCGAGGCATAGGGACCCGTCTGTCCGAACCCGGTGATCGAGCAATAGATCAGACCGGGATTTTCCGCCTTCAAGTCATCGTAGGAAAGGCCGTAGGACTTCAATCCCCCAACCTTGAAATTCTCTACAAAAACGTCGCATTCCTTGATCATACGCTTCGCCAGTGCCTGGCCTTCCGGGCTGGCGAGGTTGATCGTGACCGACCTTTTGTTGCGGTTCGCGCAGAGGTAATAGGCGCTCTCGTTCGTATCCCCGCCGTCATGGCCTTCGACGTAGGGGGGGCCCCATTTCCGCGTATCGTCCCCTTGGCCGGGCCGTTCGATCTTGATGACGTCGGCGCCGAGATCGCCGAGATACTGCGTACAGGTCGGACCCGCCAGAATGCGGGTCAGGTCGAAGATGCGGATACCTTCGAGGGGCAATGCGGTCATGGTCTGTCTCTACAGGCGGCCGTCGTATGCCTGACGATCGAAATGACAGGCTAGAACCGTGAAGTTGTCGGCACTAAGCGCGGTTTCCATGGCGGATGCAAGCTCCTCGCGGCTCTTCACATCGACGCCATACCCGCCAAGCGCGCGCCCGACCGACGCGAAGTCGGTGCCTTCGAAATCGACACCGAGATTGTCGAGCCCGACGCCGCGCTGTTTCAACTCGATCAAGGCCAGGGACTTGTCGACGAAAACGACGACCGGCACCGCAAGCTTCAGATCGCGCAGGGTCGCCAGCTCTCCCAGGATCATCTCCAGCCCGGCATCACCGGTAAAGGCGACGACCGGCCGGTCCGGATCGGCGACCTTCGCGCCAGCGGCCAGCGGCAGGGCGCAGCCCATCGTGCACAGCCCGGTCGATTGCAGCAGTTGGCGTTCGCCGAAGCAGGACCAAACCTGGCTGAGCAGGATCCGGTGCGCGCCGCTATCCACCGTTGCGACCCCGTTGCGGGGCAGCGCGCCGCGGACCGTCTCGACAATGGCGGCCGGGCCCCAGGCTTCGTTCTGCCCATAGGCGCCGGCAAGAGTTTCCTTCGCCGCGGCCGGCTCGCCGCCGGGCCAGCTTGTCTTTGCCGGGATGTCATCCGCCAACGCCCGCAGACCTGCGGCCGTGTCGCACACGAAACTGATGCTCGCCTGGTGCATATAGTGGTCGTTGGCAGCGGCGGCGAACTCGAGCACACGCTGGTTGCGCGGATCCCAGACATTGCGCCACCCGGTCCGCATCTCGATCGGGTCGTAGCCCGCCAGCAAAATCAGGTCCGCCGCTTCCACAAGGGGCAGCAGCGATTTGTCGGCCGTCGGGGACAGCCCCGCACCGCCCAGCGCCAGCGCATGATCCTCCGGCAGCACACCTTTCGCCTTGTAGCTGGTGATCAGGGGAACGGAATAGGTCTCGCAGAAACTCTGCACCGCTTCCGCGCCGCCCGGGCTGTTCAGCACATCCAGGCCGGAAATCATGATCGGCCGCTCGGCTTCGGCCAGCCAGCCCCTCGCCGTATCCAGGTCGGGACCGGGGGCCGGAGCCGTGGTGCTGGCAGTGGCGCGCGGCGCCATGCCGAACAGGCCGGCGGGTTTTTTCTGCCGCGAAATCGGCAAGTCGATATGGACGGGACCGGGACGCTCTTCCATCGCAAGGCCGACCGCACGGTCCGCCAAAACGTCAACCGCGCCATCGCCCAGCGTGAAGCTGCCCTTGGTGACCGGGCCCAGCACCTGTTTGTGATCGAAGACCTGATGATTGTAGGTCAAAGCCTCTTCGGCATCGACACAACCTGTCAGCACGATCAGCGGCACGCGATCCTGCTCGGCATTGGCGATCACGTTGAAACCGTTCGCCATGCCCGGTCCGACCGTCATCACGAGGATGCCCGGAGCGCCCGTCATGTGATAGGTGCCCTCGGCCATGAAACCGGCATTGTTCTCGTGCTTGGTGAGGATGAACTCGATGCCTGCCTTTTGCAGCGCGTCCATCATGGCGATCACTTCACCGCCCGGTATCCCGAAGGCGTACCGGCACCCGGCATCATAAAGGCGCCGGGCGATCACATCGACTGCCCGGAGCGTTTCCGAATTTTCTTGAGTCATTCAGCTGCCATCTTGGCCCGGTTGTGCGCCAGGCGTTCGTACCCGTCTCTCGATTGCGGCAATTTACGGTCCAGAATCCGGCTGGCAACCACCGTGCGCAGAATTTGTGCTGTTCCGCCGCCGATTGTGAACATCCGCGCATCGCGGCACATCCGCTCGAGCGGCTCGTTCCGCGAATAGCCGCGCGCGCCGTGAAGCTGCAGCGCATCGTTGGTGACCTTGATCGCCATTTCGGACGCAAAGACCTTGGCCTGCGCCGCCAGCCGGACATCCGGGAAGGGATTCGCGCTGGCCGCCGCCCGCCAGATCATCAGGCGCGCCGCATCCAACTGGATCGACATGTCGGACAGCATCCATTGCAGACCCTGGAACTCGGCGATCGGACGGCCGAACTGTTCGCGCACCTGCACGAAGTCGAGCGCGGTTTCATACGCACCGGTCGCGATCCCCATCGCCACCGTCGCCGCGCCGACGCGCTGAGAGTTGTAAGCGTCCATCAATTCCGCAAAGCCACGCTTGAAGCCGCCCGGCGGGGTCAGGACCCGGTCGGCGGGGACTTCCATATCTTCGAAGAACACTTCCGTCTCCGGAATGCCGCGCAACCCCATGGTCGGTTCGCGCTGGCCGATGCGCAGCCCCTTGGTTTCGTCCCGCACCGCCAGGAAACCGCCGATGCCCTGCTCCTCGCCGTTTTCGTCGAAGACACGGGCGAAGATGACATGCAGGCGCGAGACGCCGCCGCCGGTGATCCAGTGTTTCTTGCCGTTCAGCACATAGACGTCGCCGCGCTTGTCGGCGCGCGTCGTCATCTCGGACGCGGCAGAGCCCGCATCCGGTTCGGTGATGCAGATCGCCGGCTTGTCCCCGCTGAGGACGAACGAGGCGGCGAACTTTTTCTGCTCCTCGGAGCCGTAGCGCATGACGGCGGAGATACCGCCCATATTCGCTTCCACCGCGATTCGGCCGGTAACGCCGCAGACTTTGGCGAACTGTTCGATCACCAGCGAGGCGTTCAGGAAACAATGGCCCGGTCCGCCATAGGCCTGCGGCACGGTCATGCCCATGAAGCCGGCCTCGCGCATCGCTTCGACCACCTCCCAGGGATACTGTTCGGTCCGGTCGGTTTCGGCCGCCCGCGGCGCGACAAAGTCTTGCGCCAGTTCACGGGCGCGGTCCTGCACCGCCCGCTGTTCCGGGTTCAGGTCGAATTGGGTGGCTGCCAAGATCCCCGTGGTCATCGATAACTCCGCTGAAACAAGATTTCCCCACTTTCACGAGTTTGTGAGGATTTCCTTCTTCACACAAACGAATTATATTGATTTATAAAATCAAATTTCTTGAAGTAAGCGATGAACCTACGGCACCTCCGTACTTTCGTGACGATTGCCGAGACCGGCAGTTTCCGGGCGGCGGCCCAACGGCTGTATCTGACCCAGTCGGCGGTCAGCATGCAGATGAAGGCGCTGGAAGAAGCGTTGAACGCGGAACTCTTCGACCGGGGCAGCCGTCCGCCGGTCCTCAGCGCCCACGGGCGTTCCCTGCTGGACAGGGCGCGGGATCTCGTCGATCAGGCGGACGAGTTTCAACGCGCCGCCGCCGGCGGAGAGGATCTGTTCGGGACACTCACCCTGGGTGTAATCCCAAGTGCCACGACGACCATTCTGCCGGCCGCCCTGGCCCAGCTTCGCGACAGACATCCGGGCATGCAGGTCCGTGTGGAAGGCGGCCTGTCCGCCGGATTGGAAGATCATGTTGCGATCGGCACGATCGACGCCGCCGTCGTTACGGAACCGGCACGGTTGCCCGCCGGCCTGCAAGCCCTGACTGTCTACGAAGAGCCGTTGCTCCTGGCCGTGCCCAAGGAGACGGAGGGTACGGACCCGCGTATCCTTTTGGAAACGATGCCTTTTATCCGCTTCAACCGGGGTACGGGGGTCGGCCGCATCATCGAAACGGTCTTGCAGGCGCGCGGCATCCAGGCGAACGAGATGATGGAATTGGATTCCATCGAGGCGATCCTGATGATGGTCTCGCGCGGGCTGGGCGCCGCCGTGGTGCCGGAACGCAGCCTGACCGGCGCCCTGCGGGATACGGTCGTTACGCACCGCTTCACCGGTGACGATGCACGGCGGCGGGTCGGTCTGATCGTGCGCCGGCGGCAGGCGGCGGCCCCCCTGGTGAAGGCCCTGCACGCGGCCTTGACCGAGGGTGCGCGAGAGACCTGACCGGCTGCGCAACGGATCGGACCGCGAAGACGGATACGATTGCAGTTTTGCCGCTTCCCCGCCTACATAGGCAGTCCGTTCCACTTCCTTCGCAGGGGCTATCCATGCAGATCGGCGATCTTCCGACCCCCGCCCTTGTCCTCGACAAGGCGCGTTTACTCAGCAATATCAACCGGATGACGGCGAAGGCGGACGCGCTCGGCGTGGCGCTTCGGCCGCATTTGAAGACCGCCAAGTCGGCCGCCGTCGCCACGTTGGCGACCGACAAGCTGCGCTACGGCATCACCGTCTCGACCCTGAAGGAAGCCGAGTACTTCGCGGAGCACGGGTTTCTCGACATCACCTATGCGGTGGGGATCGTGCCGGGCAAGCTGGATCAGGCCGCCGCCCTTCTGGAGCGTGGGGTAGAGTTGAAGATCATCACCGACTGTCCGGAGGTCGCCGCCGCCGTCGCCGCCCACGGCGCCCCCTTCGACCTGCTGGCCGAGATCGATTGCGGAGATCACCGCGCCGGCGTGCAAGCAGATGGCGGCGACCTGCTGGCGATCGGCGCCGCCATGAAGGGATCGGCCAACGCGACGCTGAGCGGTGTCCTGACCCATGCGGGCCATTCCTACGGTGTCGATTCGGTGGCGGAGATCGAAGCGATTGCCGAGGCCGAGCGCGCCGCGGCCGTCCTGGCCGCCGACCGGCTGCGGGCCATGGGCCACGCCATCACCGTGGTCAGCGCCGGGTCAACGCCGACGGCGCTGCATATGAAGGACGCAACCGGCCTGACCGAACTGCGCGCCGGGGTCTATGTCTTCTTCGATCTGGACCAGCAATCGCGCGGCGTCTGCACCGAGGAAGACATTGCCGTCTCCGTGCTGGCCAGCGTCATCGGGCACAACAAGACGGCGGGCAAGATCCTGCTGGACAGCGGCGGTCTGGCCCTCTCGAAAGATATCGGCGCGAACGCCTTCCGGCCGGAGGTCGGCTATGGCGAGGTCTGCGATCCGGAAACTGCGGAGCCTCTCGGCGGGCTCTACGTCTCTTCGGTCAGTCAGGAGCACGGCCATGTGAAGGTCGCCGACCCGGCGGCCTATGACCGGCTGCCGGTCGGCAGCAAGGTGCGTATCCTGCCCAACCATGCCTGCATGACCGCGGCGGCCTATGACCGCTATCACGTGCTGGACGGCGACGCGGTTGCCGAGACCTGGGACCGGGTGAACGGTTGGTAACCGTCCTCCCGACCACCTGGACCGCTTTCGCCGCCTAAGCCGCCCGGTCCACCGCCAGTTGGGATAACGCCGTTGTCGTCGCGGAGGGCGCGGGCGAAAACGGGGGCTCGCATTCTTGACACATCCGGGCGCTTGTCAGTATTTCGAAGTTTCTAGAATTTTCGTATTTTTATACCTCAACCGAGCGCGCAGCAGGCCCTCTCCTGGGAAAGTCGCTTGTCCCCGCCGCGCGAAACCGAAACTGTGGTCCCACGATGAAGCGCGATCCCGCCATTCTGCTGCTCGCGGTCGGCCAGACCCTCGCCTGGGCCTCGATCTATTACGTCTTTCCCGCACTTTTGCTGCGCTGGGAGCAGGATCTGGGCTGGTCCAAGGCGGACCTGACCGCGGCGATCACCCTGGCGGTGCTGGTGTCGGCCGTCGCCTCCCCGGTGACCGGGCGGATCATCGACCGGGGCTATGGCGCGACCCTGATGGCAGGGTCGGCGGCGGTCGGCGGGCTGGGGCTGTTCGCCCTCTCCTTTATCGAAACGCAGTGGCAGTTCTATGCGGTCTGGCTGGTGATCGGGCTGGCCATGTCAGGCTGCCTGTACGAGCCCTGTTTCGCCATCGTCACCCGCGCCCGCGGGATCGACGCCAAACGCGGCATCGTGCTGATCACCCTGGTGGCGGGCTTCGCCAGTTCGATCAGCTATCCGGTCGTCTATTCGCTGTCGGAACTGATGGGCTGGCGCGGCACGGTGCAGACGCTGGCCGTTCTGGCCGTACTGGTCGTGGTGCCCATTCTGTGGTTCGGCGGGCGTCTGTTGGAAACGAGCCGCCAGACCGATCTGCCGGTGACCGCAACGCAGGGGCCGGAACGCGGGTTCCTGAAACAGCCGGCCTTCTGGTTCCTGGGGTTGGGTTTCGCCTGTCTGGCGGTAACCCATGGGGCCGGGCTGCATCACCTGCTCCCCATTCTGGACGAACGCGGCCTGTCGCCGGAGATGGCGGTACTGGCCGCCTCCTTCATCGGGCCGATGCAGGTTGCCGGCCGGATCGCCATGATGGCCTCGGAGAAGATCCTCTCCAACCACGGGGTGGCGCTGGCCGCCTTCACGGTGATGGGAAGCTCGATGATCCTGCTGCTGTTCAGCGGCGCCTCGCCCGGCTTTCTCGCCGGCTTCGTCATCTTTTTCGGCAGTTCCTACGGCACGGTCAGCATCCTGCGCCCTCTCTTGGCGCGCGAGATCCTGGGGGAGGCGCATTTCGGCGCCAAGTCGGGCGCGCTGGCCCTCCCCTATCTGGCGGCCAGCGCCAGCTCGCCGTTTCTAGGCTCGCTGATCTGGGAGTTCGGCGGCTACGACCTGATGCTGCCGGTTCTGCTGGGCCTGGCCGTTGTCGGCTGCGGCCTCTACTGGCAGGCGCACCGGCTGGCCGCCGCCCAAACCCGCCCCGATTGACCTGAATCATTAAGTTTTCCGCGCGCAACCGGTCTTGTGCTCCTGCGCCGAGGCCGGTGCCAAATGGACATTGGGTATCCATCGGGCGTATAAGGCTTTCGCAGATGCGAAGCGGTGGTGGGAAAAAAGAAATGGCGGATTTCGAGAAAAAGACCCGGAACGACTGGGAAGCCCTGGTGGAAAAGGAAACCCGGGGCAAGGCGGCGGACGACCTGACCTGGACCAGCCCGGAAGGGATCGACGTCAAGGCGCTCTATACGGCCGACGATCTCGACACGCTCGCCCATATGGACGGCATGATGCCGGGCGCGCCCCCCTTCGTGCGCGGCCCGCGCGCCTCCATGTATACCCAGCGCCCCTGGACGGTGCGGCAATATTCCGGTTTCTCCACCGCCGAGGAATCCAACGCCTTTTACCGCAAGAACCTGGCCGCCGGTCAGATGGGCCTTTCCATCGCCTTCGATCTGGCGACCCACCGGGGCTATGACAGCGACCATCCGCGCGTCATCGGGGATGTCGGCAAAGCCGGGGTCGCCATCGACACGGTCGAGGATATGAAAATCCTGTTCGACGGCATCCCGCTCGACAAGATGTCGGTTTCCATGACCATGAACGGCGCGGTGCTGCCGGTGCTGGCCATGTATGTGGTGGCGGGCGAGGAACAGGGCGCGACCCAGGCGCAGCTTTCCGGGACCATTCAGAACGACATCCTGAAGGAGTTCATGGTCCGCAACACCTATATCTATCCGCCCGACCCCTCGATGCGGATCGTCGCCGACATCATCGAGCATACGGCGCACCATATGCCGAAATTCAACTCGATCTCGATCTCTGGCTATCACATGCAGGAGGCGGGCGCGACGCTGGTACAGGAACTGGCCTTCACCATCGCCGACGGGATCGAATATGTCCGCGCCGCCACCTCCAAGGGGCTGGACGTGGACAAATTCGCGCCGCGTTTGTCCTTCTTCTTCTGCCTGGGCATGAACTTCTTCATGGAGGTCGCCAAGCTGCGCGCCGCGCGCTACCTGTGGGCCAACCTGATCAAGGACAAGTTCGACGCCAAGGACCCCAAGAGCCTGATGCTGCGGACGCACTGCCAGACGTCGGGCGTGTCCCTGGCGGAGCAGGATCCCTATAACAACGTCATCCGCACCACCATCGAGGCGCTGGCCGGTGCGCTCGGCGGCACGCAATCGCTGCACACCAATTCCTTCGACGAGGCGCTGGGCCTGCCGACCGATTTCTCCATGCGGATCGCGCGCAACACGCAGCTGATCCTGCAGGAGGAGACCTATATTACCAAAACCGTGGATCCGCTGGCCGGTTCTTACTATGTGGAGAGCCTGACCGACAGCCTGATCCAGGAAGCAGGCAAGCTGATCGAGGAGGTGGAGGCCATGGGCGGCATGTCCAAGGCGGTCGCCGAAGGCATGCCCAAGATGCGGATCGAGGAAGCCGCCGCCCTGCGCCAGGCGAGGATCGACAAGGGCGAGGAAGTAATTGTCGGCGTCAACAAGTACCAGCCGCAGAACCCGGACCATGTGGATGTGTTGGACATCGACAACGCCAAAGTGTTGAAGGCGCAGGTCGAGCGCCTCAAGACGATCCGCGACAAGCGCGACGAAGCCGCCTGCAAGGCCGCGCTGGAGGCGATTACCAAGGCGGCGGAAACAGGCGAAGGCAATCTGATGACGCTCTCTATCGAAGCGGCCCGCCACCGCGCCACCGTCGGGGAGATTTCGGACGCCATGGAATCGGTCTTCACCCGTCACCGCGCCGTGGTGCGCTCAATCTCCGGCGTCTACGGCTCCGCCTATGAGGAGGACGAGGGCTTTCAGCGCATCAAGGCGGAAATCGACGCCTTCGCCGAAGCCGAAGGCCGCCGCCCGCGCATGCTGGTGGTGAAGATGGGCCAGGACGGCCACGACCGCGGCGCCAAGGTGATCGCGACGGCCTTCGCCGATATCGGCTTCGACGTCGATGTCGGCCCGCTCTTCCAAACCCCGGAGGAAGCCGCCCGCCAGGCCATCGAGGCGGATGTCCACGTCGTCGGCGTCTCCAGCCAGGCCGCCGGCCACAAGACGCTGGTGCCGGCGCTCATAGAGGCGCTGAAGGCCGAAGGCGCGGAAGACATCCTGGTCGTCTGCGGCGGCGTTATCCCACCCCAGGATTACCAGATGCTGTTGGATGGGGGGGTGAGTGCGATCTACGGGCCGGGGACGAACATTCCCAAGGCGGCGTCAGAGATTTTGACGCTGATCCAAGGGGATGCGGCGGTGGCGGCGGAGTAACGGTAGAGAACTGTTTAAATGTATCATTTGCTGTATAGCCGAAAAGATATACATTTTTTATTGGCTTTCGCGTGAGTTGAGACATCTTTCGCGTTTCGAGTGGGAAAGGTGCGGACTTGGAACATCAGATGTCCAAAACCCTGATACTGTCAGTAACTATTGTGGTTGTATCGCTCGGCATCACCATTTTCGCACCTCTCAACGAATGGGTCCGTGGCGTCACTATTATTCCGGCGGTAGCAGCCTTACTAGCAGCTTCATGGAAGCTATTCCTGGACCATTTGGCTCATGCTCGAAACCTACAACTAATAGACAAAGAACAGCACTTCACTTTGGGCGCATCGTCGCACATGGCCAATACCGTCTTTGATAAGCATGTCGAGTTTTGTGAAAAATATCTACAGGAGGTGCATGAAGTAGTCGTGACACTCATGCGAGAAGGCCCAACCGAAGGGGCTTTGAAGCATGCCAGCGAACTCTATAATTTGCGTATTCAGTACACCGCTTGGATTCTTCCCGAGATCGATGAAAAGCTAGAGCCGTTTGAAAAAGCGTTACGAAAAATAGGAGCTAACTCCGGACTCGTGAAATCACTAGGCAGATCTTTGGGAGAAGGCGATTTTCCTGACGAGGAGCAAAGAAACACAAACGCCGATTTGCGACGCAAAGCTGTAGCGGAAATGTACGATACCTTCAAATCACTCATGGACCTTAACGACGTTAGTACGAAAGACGCCGAAGCAACTGTTAGGGCCGTTAAAGGGCGAGTCCGGGACATTCTACAAATACGGGAATTGATAGATATTCGCACAAAACTGATTAGTTCTGTCTCGAAGTCATTCCACTAGTTGCGATAAACTCTAACGTCAGCGCGATCTACGGCCCAGGCACGAACATCCCTAAGGCGGCGTCCGAGATTCTGACCCCGATCCAGGGGGATGCGGCGGTGGCAGCGGATTAGAGCCTCCCTTGCCTGTTGGATACCGTTCAGGGGTGCATACTAGTTTGAGCCGATGAGCGAACCGAAAACCATCAACGCGCCGGACGTCAAGTTCTCATCCACCGTGTTTCCCACGGAAGAGGATGCGGCGTTGTGGGAGTCGCTTTCGCCGGAAGAACAACGCGCAATCATCGCGCGCGACGAAGAGGTGGGATTCCGCTCCGGCATTGCGCCCAAAGAGTCGTTGACCGCAAGGCTTGCCCGTGTTCGGTGATTACAAAGGCCGCGCATGAGGCTAGAAATCGTTAAATTAGTAAACAGTCACCGTAACCCTAAACCGTGACGCAATACCTTCCCAAGTGGCGTCTCCGGCTCACTTAGCCAATGTCGAAAGGTAGACTGTTGCCGCTGCACTTAAGGGGAGCCAAGCTGCCACACCACCTATCAACTCGATGACCGAAACTACCGTGACATCAAACGACTTTTGAAAACGAAACATCGGCTCACTTACTGAAAGATGTTCCATTAGGGCATCACGTATGGCGTTGCCTGCATCGTTATCAAAGCGCTCCGAAAGAACGAGTCTCAGCTCCGACACTAAACACTCCTTTTTTGATTAGGGCGCGGACTCTCCAGTGGATCAAGCCGGTGAGGTGTTGACCAAACTTTTCACCAGAACCGGTCGAGTTTTCCACGAAGCTTCGGTAATTGCTCCTTAGACGGCCACAAACCGACTACCTCTTATACTTGATGTTCTCTGAAAGAGTCGAGCTTTAGCATCGTCGTTCGTAAACGCCTGACATGGTTACACCCCGCACGGCTCGATCTGGTACGTCATACCGTAGATTATTATTGAAACGCCGATTAGAAACACGAGAATCGCAAGTATAAATGCAACAACCCCTATATCAGCAAGTCTCGAAGCTTTTCCGTGTAGCTCATTAGATTCGATGCGTGCTGTGGCTACCGCCGCTTGTTCAGTCGACGGATCTTCTGGTGGGTAGAAGGAGTTGGAGACTTCTTTCACACGAGCCAACACTTCCTTGGCATGTCCTTCTCCTGCTCTATACATCGAACGATAAGCCAAGTAGTTCGCAAGTGCTGAGAAAAAAATTCCAATAGCAAAAAGCACCACGGCGGGCACTAAATGCGCGCTCACACTCAATTCATTTTTTGTTATCTGTAATAGCGCTGGTATTACAACTAGCGCGCCACCGTTCAAGACGTAACAAGACTTTACGCCCGTTAGGGCAAAGTCCACGGCCGCTTGATCAACCTGCTGACGCGCTCGCTCGACTGGCTCCAGGTTTGTTCGAAACTCCGTTAAAAAACTTGCTCGTTTTGCTCGATTGGCTTCATCAATCTCAGAAAGACGTCTAAGTCTCTTCTCTTCTACTCGTTCAACATGCGCGTCCAACTCCGCAGCGACATTGCTATTGACAGGTATCTGCACCTACCCAGGTTTGAGTTCTGAAGGAAGCGGGATGGCAAGGTTCCGTGCTATTCGGTCGTGCACTGCCTCACTAAGGTCTGCCGAAGCAGAAAGTATCGAGTCCTGAGCACTTTCTCCTACCGAAACTACTTCTGGCCAATCGACAAGTGAAGTAACCCAACCTGCGCTATTTTTTGCTAGGTTTGCTGGCCACGCGTATCCCTGCATTGCCTCTTCCTCTCAGCGAACCGAACTGCCTTACTTGGACTTTACCCCACCGTTAAGATCGCAGAGGAAAACCTAAAGTTTGGTACGATAAAGGCACCAGACTTGGACGGATCAAATTGACCAATTACCGTATCCTGCAAGATGATCATCACTATGGCTTTGATCGATGCCTAGGAGGCGTGGCAGCCGCAACCTCATCTAGATGTCTTCGGCGGATGAAAAGATCATAAAAGATACTCTCTGTGGCGCTAAGTGCTTTCTCAAGGGCATTTGCATTTGGCATGTTTCCTCGATGTACGGTGGCACTCCCGAAATCAACAAGTATCTCAATTGCTTCTGCATCACTTGCTCTTACTAGTTCTTTCGCCTTCATCTGCTTCACTTTTTCTGCAAACCCCCCTACATCGCCGACATGTAGATACATTGCCCTATCGAGTAGATTCCGAACGCCACTGGTGGCCAAGATTATCAGGCCTGCATTGAGAGCTCGATAAACCTCATCCCCCGCCTGACGAATGTACAGATCAGAAATATCTTCCAACCAATCCGGTGGGATACGACCATAGGAGGGAGGCCATGTAGTTACTTCCGTCGCGGAAAGAGCTGGTGCGTTCTCCGCAATACCCCTGTCCGAAGTATCAGACCATTGCGACCGCCAAACGGTTCGTCTCACACTTAAGCTGTTGCATCCACAACACTCCAGCGTCTCGATGGCTTCCCGAAATTCAGTTACACCATCGTCAGCTTTAACGGCATACTTTCCACGGAGGAAGGAATTCGTCTCTCGGCCACAAGTACTACAGTTTGCTTTGACAATCTGATCCTGATTGCGTCCACCAGAGTCCGTTCGACTACGTTGCTTTTTGGCCGCCACACCTTGGCTGCGGGTTGGTCGATTGATAGAGTCCCACCCCTTCGCAGTGATTGATATCTGGCTGTCGGAAAACTCGATCAAATGATTGGCCTTCATGTAGTGCAGCAACTTTTTGACTTGTTCCTGATCAACGACTCCAACCAACCCGGCAATTGACAATAGATTCGGCAATTCACGGATACCGAACCGTTCGTCCCCAAGTTTGCGCGCCAGCCAGGTCAGTAAAATCTGGACCTGATGTGGAATGTCCGGCAGCTGAATTCCAAGAAGTTCATCAATATTTGTACTAAGCACCATGAACCACTCGTCATCCAATTTCCCCTTAGATCTCAACGCGTAACTCAAACGAATTGGTGCCAACCTATCACCACTAAGACGACTTTTTAACATAGCGGAAGCCGTACCTGAGATTTCGTATTGCCCGCATCGGATACAATCGTACCGTTTTTTATCGCCGTAATCCTGGTCCCCAAAGTCATCAGCCGAACTGCCACAGATAGGACACTTTGTGCGTTTCATTAAGAACAACCTTCGACTGACGGTAGAACCCGCTCTGATTGTATCAGATGCACTTATCTTGTCTAAGCGGCAATTCTACTAGATAGCCCTCGTGCCGCAGAATTGGGTTTACCGTGACGGTTTACCGAATTCCGCACTGGATCGACCATTGATCGGCACGGGTACACACTATTCGGAGCTTTGAAAGTATTTGCCACGCGCTGGGTTGTTACACCCGACCTGGTCAACGGTTCTAACATGCTACCCAGCCCACACTTGCATCGCTCCCTTTTGAACCCTTTATTGTTGTGCATCGCCGCACCGGCATCTTTGTCCCCTCACCTAACCCGAGAACCCAATGACCATCGTCAACATCTCTGCCTTGGGCATTACGCTGGGGAAGTCTTTGTTCTCCGGGCTGGACCTGACGATCTCCAAGGGGGATCGGATCGGGTTGGTGGCGGCGAACGGGCGGGGGAAGACGACTTTGCTGCACTGCCTGGCGGGCACCTTCGAGCAGACGGCCGGCGAGATCACGCGGGCGCGGGGGGCGCGGGTCGGGTTGGTGGCGCAGGACGTGCCGGCGGATGCGCTCGAAAAGACGCTCTATGACGGGGTGTTGGCGGCACTGCCGCCGGACTTGGCGGAGTATGAAAGCTGGCGCGTCGATGTGGTGCTGGACGATTTGAAAGTGCCGTATGAGGTACAGCACCGTCCCTTGAAGGAATTGAGCGGCGGCTGGCAGCGGACCGCGATGCTGGCGGCGGTCTGGATTACCGAGCCGGACCTGCTTCTGCTCGACGAACCCACCAACCATCTGGACCTTCACCGCATCGGCCTGTTACAGGAGTGGCTCAGTGCCCTGCCGCGCGATGTGCCGGTCGTCATCACCTCCCACGACCGCGCGTTCCTGGACGAAGTGACGAACCGCACCCTTTTCCTGCGGCCCGAACGCTCGCGCGTCTTTCAGCTTTCCTTCACCAAGGCGCGTCTGGCGCTGGACGAGGCCGACGCGGCGGACGAACGGCGCTTTGCCAACGATTTGAACAAGGCCAAACAGCTGCGCCGGCAGGCGGCCCGGCTGAAGAATTATGGGATCAATTCCGGCTCCGACCTGTTGCTGACCAAGACCAAGCAACTGACCGAACGCGCCGCCAAGATGGAGGCCGCCGCCAAACCGGCGCATCAGGAGAAGAGTGCCGGGGACATCAGGCTGGTGAACAGCGGCACGCACGCCAAGACGCTGATCACCTTCAATGACGTGGCGGTCGAAACGCCCGACGGCAGGCCGCTCTACAAGACCGGGCAGAAATGGATCCGCCAGGGCGACCGCATCGTGCTGCTGGGTGCCAACGGCACCGGCAAAACGCGGTTGGTCAAGATGATCCATCGCGCGCTGACCGGAGAAAACGACACGGTGAAATGCGCGCCCTCCCTCTCGCCCGCCATCTCCGACCAGCATCTGAGCCAACTGCCCGACGGCGAGACGCCAATGACCCTGGTGACGGGGCAGTTCGACATCGGCGATCAGCGGGCGCGCACGGTGCTGGCCGGCGCCGGCGTTTCGATCCGCATGCAGGACACCAAGGTCGGGGCCTTGTCCGGCGGGCAGAAGGCGCGGTTGGCCATGCTGATCCTGCGCCTGAAGAACCCGAACTTCTATCTGTTGGACGAACCGACCAACCATCTGGACATCGAAGGCCAGGAGGCCCTGGAAGAAGAATTGATCGACCACGGTGCCTCCTGCCTGCTGGTCAGCCACGACCGCAGCTTCCTGCGCAATGTCGGCACGCGCTACTGGTGGATCCAAGGCAAGACCTTGGAAGAGGTCGACAGCCCCGAACCCTTCCTGGCCGAGGAGATGGGTGGCTAGACTCGTGGGTACTTAGTTTGTGCTAGTGCCATCGTGTTGAACGCTGCCAGATCTTCGTCTACGGCATTAATGAGGTGGCGCAGAAAGGTGCTGTACGCTTCTTTTGCAGCCTGCCGGTGCAGCGGATCGAAAGACGCGGGCAACCAGAGGTAACCGCCCTCCGAGGCGCTGGACCGTCCTTGCACTTTGCGCTCCTCAGTTTTTCTGCTCCGCTCGGCAATACTGAGGACCGCTTGGAAAGCTGCACTCTGGGTACAAGTCGACAAACCGCCATAGCTGTTTGAGCAGGTGCCATGAGCCTCCAACTTGCCAAACACCAGGCGGACGCTGGGAATCCCGGGTTCCGGATCGACGACATCGTAGTAACGGGAAAGCGCAGCCCGGGTGATCTCAGCGATGTTGGCATTGTAGTCGTAAATCGCCTTGTAGTTGTCCGTATCATCGAACTGCAATTGGATCTTCATCGAATGCCGCTGGAGGATCTCCAAGCTTACCCGTGGGCGGTCGCTCCGCCCGGTCAATCGATCGTTGGCAATCAAGTCGGCCGCCACGGGAGCACGGTCCGCCACCGTCACGCAGGCCGACAACAGTGACATCACAACAATCAACACTGAGGTGCGCATAATCTGCTCCTACGTAGACATCGTTCGCGTCGGCTATGCAGGTCTATGCCATAGCTTGTTGCTCCCCTAACTGGAAGACCCTGGAAGAGTGAGCAGCCCCGAACCCTTCCTGACCGAAAACCGAACGCGGCATAAGAAAGCGCTGCTGGACTAGTCACCGCCGGCGTCGACCGAACTCTCCGCCCCAAAGTAACTGTTCCAGGCAAACCAATAGGATAGACGGCCCGGCAGGCGGGGCAGGTGCGCGCCGTCTTCCGCCGTCAGGGAATGCTCCGTCACGCGCCAGATCTGCGCGCCGTCGCTTAAGCTGGTTGGGTCGCTCGGGCTACGTTGGAATACCCGCTCCCCCCGGCGATAGGCTCTGACCGTTTGTGTTTGCGCATCGCCGATCAGCACCACGTTTAGGTTCCCAACCCGGTCGTTGATCACCTTGCCGCCTTCGAACGCCTTCAGCGGCCAGGCCTTGGCCGCACCGACCGTCTCTATGCCGAAGACGAAATCCTTGGCGGCGGCGCCGCGCTCTTCGCCAAGCCGCACGGGGAACATCAGGTCGGGGCTGTCGTCGTAGCGCAGATAGGCGGTGCCCTTGCCCGCGCCGGGGCCGTAGTCGCGGTCATGGCCCGTTTCCAGCGCCAGGACCGTGGTCTTCGGATGGCGGGCGCGCCAGTCGGCCCACGTGGTCAGCACCATGGGGCGGGTCTTGAGGGCGGTGCCGGTCTTCGACAGCGGGCCCGCCACCGGGCGGCCGGTGAACTGGTTCCACAAGGACCGGGTCCCCCGGTCGAACATCAGCTTGTTGGAGCGATAGAGCAGGCCCGACGTGCCGAACCGGTGCGGCGGTTTTCCGTTTTCCCGCACGGTCTCGAACAGAATGCCGGAGCCGCAGAGCGTGCAATAGGCGAGCGCGACGGGCACGCCGCCCACCACATCGTTCATCATCTCATGCCAGCCCAGGATGCGCAGCGGATAGGCGCGGATGTCGCCGTTGATGGCCACGCCGAAGACCAGATCCTCCGCCAGCAGATAGTCCGCCTGCGCGGCCCCGATCATCGCGGGGCGGTCGAGCGAAACGATGCCGTCCACCAGCACCCCGCCCCAGACAATCTCCTCCAGTCGGATTTTCATCTCCGCGTCGGATAGGAACGCCAGAAACCTCTTGTCCGTATTCCCCAGCCAGCGGAATTTAAGCGTTCGGAAAGTAGGATGCGGCGCAACCTGCGGGTTCGCCTGCTGCCAGTCATAGGCCTGATGCCAATGGCGGATCTCCTCCCCGGTAAGGGCGGAGAGGCCCGCCGAGATGGGCTTGGCGCTGCCGGTCCAGCGCATGGCCAGTACGAAGGTGGGGATCAGGCTTTTATCGCCGGTGGCGACCAGCGCGTCCACCGCTGACTGCCGATCCGCCCCATGGGTCGCGAAGAGCGCGATGGAAAGATCCAGGATCCGCGATTCGTCCAGCGCCGGCCGCCCCTCCGCCTGCGCCGCACCCGCCGACAGCAGCCACAACAGCGCGGCCATCAGACGGGTGGCAAGCGATATGGGAAGGGAGGCGGGTTTCAGCATCGCGGCGACTGTGCCCGCCCCGCCCCCTCACGGTCCAATCACGAATGGCTTTAAGGCTTCGCCTCAATTCCCGACCGGGCCGACCGGACCGCCGGAGTCCCAGTCCAACGGGTCGCTCTCGTCCGGCACGGCGGCATCCTGAACTTTCGCCGCCGGTTCCGGGCATGGTTTGGCCGCGACCGTCATCGGGGCGGTCGTCGCTGTTTCCGGCGTCCCGTCGTCTCCTGCCGGCGGGCCGTTCGACTCCGCCATGGCAGGGGTCACGGCAAGCGAGAGCAGGAGGGTAAGTAGTACCGATACGGTTTTCACAATTGTTTTCCTCTCGTTCTGTAGAATTTTCTGGCGCTAACCGAGCAATGGTTTCGCATAGGCGATCCAGAACGCTCCGTCGTGGGTCCAGCCTTCCTTGACGATCGGCAGGCGGGCGCGTTCGACAAAGCCGAACCGCTCGTACAGACCGCGCGCCGAATTGGTGTCGCCGGTGATCAGGGAGAGCGTGTCGAAGCCGGCGCGCCGGGCCTGTCCTTCCGCCACGTCCAGCAGCCGGCTGGCCGCCCCGCGTTTGCGTGCCCGTTCCACCGTCGCCAGCACATTGACGTACCAGCTGGGCGCCAGCGCGTTTTCGAGCTGGAGGAGCGGCTGGAACACCGGCGGCGCGCCGGCGATCTCGTCCGCCGGGGTCGGGTTCGGCATGGCGTAGGAAACCAGGGCGGACACCACCTCTCCCCCCTCGCGCACCACATCCGCGTGGCGATAGGAAAAGCCGCCCTCTTCCCGGGCCGCCCGCCGGGCGCCGACATCCATCGCGCTTTCGCCGGGCTGGCGCATGCCTTCCCAGATCAGCAGCGGCAGCCCCTCGCCCGCGATCATGATCAGGCGGGCAAGCGCCGCCGCATCCTCTTTCCGCGCCCGGGCCACCCGCGCGCGTTCGGTTACAAGCACCGTCATCGTCTTTCTCCTGAAGTCTTTTGGGGAAGGTGAGGCCTAGGCCGCGGCCCGCGCCGGGCCCTGCACCTCGCCCCGTGCCGAGCCATGGCCGGCGATACAGCCGACATGCCGCTCGTCCGTGCCGCAGCAACCCCCGACAACGCGGATGTTGGGCAGCAGGGCGAACAGCGCCGCATGCAAGGCCGCCAGTTCTTCCGGGTCTCCTGCATCCAATGTCTCGGCGGCGTCCAACTCCGCATGACTGAGGCGGGAGGCATTGGCGCGGATCCCACCGATCCGTTTCAGCCAGCCAGCGCCCTCATCCAGCACCCCGCTGAAATGATCCGGGTGCGCGCAGTTGATCATGTAGTAGAGCGGTGACGCCCCGGTCGCCCGGTCGACCGCGTCGATGGCCTCTCCCAAAGGCTGGCCCGACGGCAGGCTCCCGTCCGTCTCCAGCGTGAAGGAGATCACCGCCGGCATGTCGATTTCCTTTGCGGCCAGCGCGATCCCGACCGCTTCCCCGACATGGGTAAGGGTCATCGCGCTGATCAGGTCGACGCCTGCTTTCCCCAAGGCGTGTATCTGCGGCGCATGCTGTTCCAGCGCCTCCGCCGGGGTCAGCTCCACGTCCGGCGCATAGGCGTCCCCCGCCGGGCCGACAAGGCCGTTCAGCAGGATCGGCAGGGCCGCCGTCTCCAGCCGGTCGCGGATGGTGCGCACGAAGTCGACGGCGCGCCCGTTGACGGCAAGTGTCTCTTCCACGCTCAAACCCAGCGGTCCGGCCCAGGCGGCGCCCGCCCGCCAGGTCGGGGCGTCCATGACGAACCCCCTTCCCGACCGTTCGGCGATGCCGACATAGCTCTCGTAATAGGCGGTCAGCGCCGCGCGCCCCTCCGCGCTTTCCAACAGGGCGGCCGCCGAGAAACATGGCAGCTCAAACCCGTGGTCGAATATCATGGTGGTTTCAAGACCGCCGTCGCATAGAAAGAAACGCGGGGCGGATGTCAGGCGATCGATACGCATTGTTTGGTCCTCCGTTTGGCGGGGGGAGGAATAGCGCCGGCCGCCCGGTCCGGTCGATTGCACGCGCGGTCAACCAAAGGGGACAGTTTTTATCGATATGGATCAGACAGTTAGCACCTTGCCGCAGAACCGGCCCGGGCGTACCCTGACGTCAACTGAACCTATGGTACAGTAGGGAGAGGCATGACAACCGAACCGGCGGATACGCGGACCCGAATCCTGGACTATGCCGAAGAGGCGGTTCTGGAGAAGGGTTTCGAGGCGACCTCCATCGAGGAGATTGTCGCCTCCGTCGGCATATCCAAAGGCGGGTTCTTCTATCATTTCAAGGATAAGAACGCGCTCGCCCGCGCCCTGCTGGAACGCTACATATCGGCGGAGGACAGGCTCTACGACGACCTGTTCGGCCGCGCGCGCGAACTGAACGAGGACCCGCTGCACGCCATGCTTATCGGCTTGAAGCTGCTGGCCGAATTGCTGGACGACATGCCGAACGGCCATCCGGGCTGCGTTATCGCGGCCACGGCCTATCAGGACCGTCTGTTCGACAAAGGGGTCCGCGACCTCAACCGGGACGCCATCCTCGGTTGGCGGCAGCGCTTCCGCGGCATGTTCGAGGAAATCGCCGCCCAGCATCCGCCGCGCGAGGCTGTGGATCTGGACGCACTGGGCGACATGGTCTCCAGCGTCGTGGAAGGCGCCCTGGTGCTGGAACGCGCCTTGGGGGAAAAGGGCACGGTCGCCGCCCAGATCATCCAGTTGCGCACCTATGTCCGTTTGCTGTTCGGCCCGGCGCCCATGTAAGCCGCGGCTCTGGCCGGGGCCTTTCATGCTAAGTTGCTGAACCATCAAACCGTCGCGCCACCGTCATCAAAGCGCCATCCGCGGCGGGCAGGCTGGGGCCTCTGACGACAGGCAAAGGAGAGAGCGATGCGGGGGTTGATTGCGGGAGCCGTGTTAAGTCTGGCCGTTTCCGCGCCGGGGGCGGCGCTGGCCGAGGTGAAGCTGGAATTCCGGGGCGCTGTGGAACTGCCGCAGGATCTTGAGGTGGACGGGCAGGTCTTCGGCGGGATTTCCGGCATGGCCTGGAACGGGACGAACAATCTCTACTACGCCGTCGGCGACGATCTGAAGAATGCACGCTTTCATACGCTGACCATCGACCTCAGCGACGGGCGGCTGGATGCGGGCGATGTGGTGGTCACCGGATCGGTCCTGATGATGGATATCGACGGGGAGCCGTTCCCGCCGGGCGCGCTGGATCCGGAAGGGATCGCGCTGCTGCCGGACGGCAGCCTGATGATCGCCGCCGAGCCGGTGGGCGACGTCTTTCCCGCGTTCATCCGCCGCTACGACCGCAAGGGCAACCATCTGGCCGCCTTTCCGACCGACGACCTGCGCTACGACCCGCGCTTCGATGAAAACCGCGGCACGCGCCCGTCGGGCGGGTATGAATCGCTTTTCATCGCCGACGGCGGGGCGACGCTATACGCCGCCTTCGAAAAACCGCTGAAGCAGGACATGGCGGTCTATGACAACAAGACGCCCAGCCCCGTGCGGGTGAAGGCCTATGACCTGGCGAGCGGCGCCAAGACGGCGGAGATGGTCTATAAGGTCGGCACCATGACCATCGCCCCGGAACCGGCCGACGGCTGGTACGGGCGCGGCCTGAACGACCTTATGCTGCTGGAGGAGGGGCGTTTCCTGTCGGTCGAGCGGCAATACGCCCAAACCGTTACCGCGGGCACGGGCTCCCGCCCCGTGGAAATCTTCGAGGTCAGCGCCGCCGGCGCCACCGATGTCCGGGGCGTCGATGCGCTAAGCGGCGCGGAAACGCCGATGACCAAGACGCTGGTGCTGGACATGGAAACCCTGCGTACCCAGCACGGCATTGAGCGGATCGGCAGCCACGAGGTGCTGGTTCAGGGACCGCCCCTGCCGGGCGGGGAAAGCAGCCTGATCATGATCGAGGACAACGACTTCGACCGGCCGACCCAGGTGCTGTTGTTCGCCCTGACCTATTAGGCGCCACCCAATAAAGAGCAGACCCCCGTTCGTTTTGCGGCTCGGCCGATACTACTCCGCGAAAGCTTTTTCCACCACGAACTGGCCAGGCTTGGAATTCGAGCCTTCCTCCAGGCCCGCCTTCATGGCCAGCGCCTTGGTGTCCTTGATCATCGCCATCGAGCCGCAGATCATCACCCGGTCGGTGGCGGAGTCGAGGGGCGGCAGGTCGAGGTCCCGGAACAGTTTGCCGCTTTCGATCAGATCGGTGATCCGGCCCATATGCATGAAGGCTTCCCGCGTCACCGTCGGATAATAGATCAGCCGGTCGGCGACCAACTCGCCCACCAGCGGATCGTTGCGCAGGTCCTCGACCAGTTGCTGGCCGTAATCAAGGTCCACCACGCTGCGGCAGGCATGGGTCAGGATCACCTGATTGAACTTGTCGTAGGTCTCCGGATCGCGGATCAGGCTGGCAAAGGGCGCGATCCCGGTGCCGGTGGAGAACATGAAAACCCGCTCGCCGGGGATCAGGGCGTCCAGCACCAGGGTACCGGTCGGCTTGCGGCCCAGCAGGATTTCGTCGCCCGCCTGAACGGTGCGCAAGCGCGAAGTCAGCGGCCCGTCCTCCACCTTGATCGAATAGAAGTCCAGGCCGTCGTCCCAGGAGGGACTCGCCATGGAATAAGCGCGCAACAACGGTTTGCCGTCCACCATCAGGCCCAGCATGACGAACTCGCCGGATCGGAACCGGAAACTCGACGGGCGGGCAAGGCGCAGCGAGAACAGCGAGTCGGTCCAGTGGTGAACATGCTGCACCTGCACCAGTTGAACCGATTTCGGCAGGACGGGATTGACGACGCCCATGGTCTTACCTCCGCAGGGGATTTCGGGGAAAGCAACGCCGCCCTGACGGGGAGCCGGGCGGCGGTCATTCTTTGGGGACTTTACGCAACGGGCCGCGATTTGGTTGCATCGCAGCAAAAAAGGCAAGCGTCGACGGGTAAAAGCTCAGTTTCCGGCCCGGCATAAAGCCTTGAAAGCCGTGGACAGGCGGCCCGTCGAAGTCAGTGCCGCTGCGCCTCATACAAGGTCATGCTGACGATCTGATCGACAGTCTTCCCGTCTTTCGCCAGCGGCAGATGCACCCGCTCAATCGGCGCAAAATCCAGGCGGAAAGCCATCGACGACTTGCCCTTGCGGTAGTTCGGCAGTCCCGACGTCACAAGCTCGACCCGATGCTCATGGCCGAAGGATTGCCTGAATTCCGGGACGACGTCGTCGAGGTATTTGCCCGTTATTTCGAAGCCAAAGGCCGCGCACACCGCACCGCCCGCTACACGCGCGAAGAACCGCATCTCGTTCGGCTCGACATCCACCAAGACGATATGCGGCAGCAGACGGGGGATATCGACCGGCTCAAAGTGCTGGCGCCCAGGCAGCCTGTCCCTAGGGTGGATCGTCAGCCAATAATCGACCAGCCCGGCAATTCTCTCGTGCGGCTCCAGCGCCAAGATATCCCTGGCCCGGCCGACACTCGGGTGGAGCGCATCCCGGGTCTCCGTCGCTCCACTGTTCATCTTCGCTCCCAGGGCCTGGATAGGGTCGCAACCGCATTGTTGCCTGACGGACCATACGGTCTCTCCGCGGCACGCAGAGACACACACCGATAGTTATCCGTGCTGGTCGACGATACGAGCTATCTTTCCTTGCTGCAATTGGAACAAAGAGGTCCCCATCACCGCAACCGTCTTGCCGGCGGTCCAACCGTTTGGAAGATCCTTTGCCACGATCGCGGAAAACGCGACCTCGACAAGCGTCGTGTCGTCCACGCTGATCGCGTTCAGAACGGTTTGGGTCCTGTGCGCGAAAGCCGCCGCACTTTGACGGGCCAGCGCGGCGAATGCCGTCAGACCGCAGGTTTCCGCGGTAACCGTTCCTTCCAAGATGTTTGTGAAGCGTATATCCGAGGTCAGACAGGCAAGCATGTCTTCGACCTTTCTCGCATTGTAAGCGGTGACATACGCATCGACCGGGCTTGGCAATGCCATCAGCCGGTCTTCTCTGGCCGGGAGTGCTCTCAAAGGCGCCACTCCAGGTAACGACGCAAATCGTCCTCGACGTTCAAGCGGACGGAAAGGCCGATGTCCCGGCGCAGGTGCGTGGAGGAGGCCGGCGCTTCCTCTGCAGCCGCTTTCGCCGGTGCGGATGAGCAGGGCCGGCGGCGGAACCACAACCTGTTGGACAAAACATCGAAGAAACCAGGTAAAGTATCGGACATCTCTTCAAACCTATAAACTGTGTTAAAGCCTATTGTTTGAATAAGATCTTCTTGTGCCTAATTTACCAACAAAACACTCCCTCTTATACATAAGGTCGTTTGATGTATGTCACGCTCTCCTTTACCGCCTCTAGCCGCTGTTCGCGTCTTCGAAGCCGCCGCCCGGCGCGGCAGTTTCACAGCCGCCGCAACCGAGCTGGGAATGACCCAGGCCGCGGTCAGCTATCAAATCAAAATACTGGAAGAACGGGTCGGGGCACCGCTGTTCACCCGCCGGGCGCGCGGGGTCGACCCGACAGCAACGGGAACACGGTTGGCGGACCGGGTTGGCGGCGCACTGGACGTCCTGGCCGATGCCTATGCGGAAGCACAGGGCACCAGTCAGGGGCTCTTGGCGATCAGTGTAATCCCAACCTTTGCCACCCATTTCCTGGCGCAACGGCTTGGCCGTTTTCAACTGGCGCATCCCGACCTTGCCGTTCGGATCGACGTCAGCGAAACCTTGGTCGATGTCCGGGCGTCGGCGTTTGACGCCGCAATCCGAAGCGGACGCGGCGACTGGCTAGGACTTGTCTCCCGCAGGCTTGTGAATGCAACCTTCACGCCCATGCTAAGCCCCGCGCTCGCCGCAACCGTCGGCGGTTTGCGCGAACCGCGGGATCTTCTGAAGCTGCCCATCCTGGCCCATGCCGACCCCTGGTGGCGTCGGTGGTTCGAGGTCGCGGGCGTTCCCCACCCCGACCTGTCGGACAGGCCCGTCCAACAGTTTGGTCCGCAAGTGCTGGAGGCGCAGGCCGCGATCGCCGGTCAGGGGGTCGCCATGTTGACCCCGTCCTTTTTCCGCGACGCGGTCCGAACGGGACAGTTGATCCAACCGTTCGACACAATCTGTCAGGACGGTTCCGCATACTGGCTCGTCTATCCCGAAAGCCAGCGCAACGTTCCGAAGATCAAAGCCTTTCGCGCTTGGCTGGAAAGTGAAGCGAACGATTTCTAGGCAATCCCGAGTACCCCTACGGTTTTTGCGGGCACCGGTTGCGCCGGCCTTCGGGAGACCTATCTCATTGGCACGACGTCCCGATCCTACGAGGAGTGCCGTCATGCAACACCGTCAACAGATTGCAGGCTCAGCCTACCTGACGCCCTGGGCGCGCCCCGTCGCGATCTATCTGGCCGCTCTGGTCCTGATTGCCGTATCGAGCACGGCGGGCTTGGCGCATCACGGGTGGCGTTGGACCACCGGCGGCAATATCGAACTGACCGGCTATGTCAAAACCGTGAACCTCGGCAATCCCCACGGCGTTATCACGGTCGATGCCGAAGGGGAGATCTGGACCGTCGAAGTCGGACAGCCCTGGCGGAACGAGCGGGCCGGCCTGAAGCCCGGCACCCTGGTTCCCGGGGTTGAGATCCGCGCCGTCGGCGAGCCCGCCGCCGATCCGTCGAACAAACTGATGAAGGCGGAACGGTTCTATATCGAGGGGCAGGAATACGACCTGTATCCGGAACGGTCGTGATGCCCGGCCCGCGGGCCGACAGACAATTCCGATGGACCCTCTCCTCGCCCTGCTGGAAGCCACGCCACCGGCGCAATATCTGAAGACCGCTCGGTGGGGATATGCGGCCATAAACGGCGCGCATATCTTCGGTATCGCGCTGTTGGTCGGCAGCGCCGTTCCGCTTGCCCTGAAAATGTTCGGCGTCTGGCCGTCCGTGCGTCTGGAAACGGCGGTGCGGCTGCTGCGGCCGGTCGCCGTCACCGGGTTGGCCCTCGCCATTCTGACCGGCTTCGCGCTGTTCAGCGTGCAGGCCCGGGACTATGCGGCCCTGACCGTCTTTCAACTCAAACTCGGCCTGATTGCTTTAGCCGCCCTATCGGCCCTGTGGGCTTCGCGCCGCACGCCGCCCACCCATGCCGGCCTGCATGCAGCCGTTTCGCTGCTGTGCTGGCCGGCCGCCCTGGCCTGCGGCAGGCTCGTCGCCTTCGTGACCTAGAGAGTGTGCGGTTCAAGGCCGCGCAAAAATTAGCGAAACAGACGGGCAAACCGCATCAGATTGAGCATCGAAACAAGGGCGCCGGCAACATAGGTAAAGGCCGCCGCACGCAGGATCTGACGGGCGGCGGTCTGGTCTTCTGCGGGAATATAGCCACTGCTAAGGATCGGCAGGGCGCGGTTGAAACTGGCGTCGAATTCCACCGGTAGCGTGACGAGATCCGCCGCGACCCGGATCAGGCCGGACACGACAATGGCAATCGCGCCGATCAGCAGGACGCGTGGCGATATCGCCGCACTGCCCAACAGGGAGAGGCCCATGGTGGCCAGCATCGCGATCTGGTCGGCGCGAACAGCCACCCCGACGACGCGCGTCCGCGCGCCGAGCGGCGCATATCCGTCCCGATCCTGCAGCGCATGACCGACCTCGTGCGCGGCGACCGCCACGGCGGTCAAGGATCTGCCATCGTAATTCCCCGCGCTGAGACGTACGGCCTTGGCTTTCGGGTCGTAATGGTCGCTGGCGGCCGCTTCGACCGGTATGGACTGCAACCCGGCCTCATCCAGCAGATGCCGGGCCAACTCTCCCCCTGTCCCTGGAAAATCGGGACGGGGTTGCGCGTGCCGCGCCATCACCGAGCGGATCCACAAGGACGGCCCGAAAATCAGCGCAAGCAGCAAAAGACCCCCGGCAATGACCACCATCGTTTTCCAAACCTGACGTAACTGTTGGCCCTGACGCCTTATGTCGGTTGGCGAACGATCGAAAACAACAGGACGCCGAGCGACAATGCTCCTCTCTTTGTACGCGCTTTAAACCACGCACGCCGGTCCATGCGGCGTCGCCCTATTGCCTGCGGATATCGGTTCAGCCAAATCGAGATCCGGGCTAAGGTTCAATTCGGAACAGTAAACGCGCGTTCCGCGATAGGGGCGGGCTGCCGAAACGGACATTATCCTGGTAAAATGCATCCAACTAAACAGGGAGTACACGTGTCATGCCCAAGGATACCGAACGCTCGTTACCGCCGTACCTCCAGCACTTGATCAAGCAGCCCAATCCGTCGCGCCGGCGCTTCATGGAAGGTGCGTTGGCCTTCGGGATGACGGTCACGGCCGCCAGCACGCTTTGGTCGGAAAAAGTTGAAGCCGCAACGCCGAAACGGGGCGGCACCTTTCGCGTCGGCGTGCATGACGGCAATACGACCGACACCTACGATCCCGGCAAGTACCAGAGCGTCGGCGACATCCAACTCGCGCACGCCCATCGCAGCTACCTGACGGAGATTACCTCGGAAAACGGGTTGGGTCCGGATATGGCGACCGGTTGGAGCGCCAGCGACGACGCAGCGGTCTGGACGTTCGAGTTGAACAAGGACGCCACCTTCCACAACGGCAAGAAATTCACCGCAGCCGACGCCGTCGCGTCCCTGAACCATCACCGGGGTGAGAATTCGACCTCCGCGGCCAAGGCGCTGCTGGCCAGCGTGACCGACATCAAAGCCGACGGCGACCATACGATCGTCATCTCTCTGGACCAGGGGTTCGCGGATCTGCCCTGGATCATGACGGACTACCATCTCGCCATGTGCCCGGCGAACGCGGACGGTACGATCGACTGGGAGAACGGCATCGGGGCAGGCCCCTACAAGGTCGTCGCTCGCGATGCCGGGGTCTATATCAACCTGGAACGGCATGACGGCTGGCATCGCGAGGGCGCCTATTTCGACGCGATCAACATGACCGTGCTGAACGATCCGAACACCCGGCAGGCCGCCATCGTCACCGGCGATGTAGATGCCGTCACGTCCTTGGATCTGAAAACGCTCAGGCTCTTGAAACGCAACAAGGACGTTGCGATCGACAACGTGCCCAGCGGCTCGGCCATCACCTTGCCGATGCATGTGGACGTCGCGCCGTTCGACAATGTCGATGTGCGGCTGGCGCTGAAATACGCGATCAACCGCGAAGAGATCATTCAAAAGATTCTGTTCGGTACAGGGACCATCGGGAACGACTATCACGTTTCGCCCGGCATGCCGTATTTCCCGGACCTGCCGCAGCGCCCCTACGATCTCGACAAGGCGAAGTTCCATCTCAAGAAGGCCGGCATGAGCACGCTCGATGTCAGCCTTTCCGCGGCGGACAGCGTGTTGCCGGGCGCCGTCGACATGGTCACGCTCTATGCCGAACAAGCACGCGGGGCCGGCATCAATATTCAGCCCGTGCGCGAACCGAACGACGGATACTGGTCGAACGTTTGGCTGAAAAAGCCCTGGACCTTCGTGAAGTGGGGCGCGCGCCCGACGCCGGACAACATGTTCACGCTGGCTTACAAGGACGACGCGGATTGGAACGAAAGTCACTGGAAGAACCCGCGGTTCAACGAACTGTTGCTGTTGGCCAAGAAAGAACTGGACCAGGGGCGGCGGGCCGAAATGTACCGTGAGATGTGCGAACTGGCGAAGGACGACGGCGGCACCATCATTCCGATGTTCACGAACTTCGTCTATGGCCGGCGCGCGAACGTCAAACACGGGCCCAACCTGGCATCGAGTTGGGAGCTTGACGGGGCCCGCGGCTATCACCGCTGGTGGTTCGACTCTTAATCCTTGTGACGGCTGCTCTGAGAAAACAGGCGGGGCACTTGTCCCGCCTGTTTTTTTTGCCGAACCGGCGCGCGATCCGCTTTCAGCGCCGCTTTCGCCCGACGTCCGTCCGCAGGCGGCGACCGATCAAATGCAGCATGCTTCCGCTTCGGCCATGGTGTGCACGATCTTCAAGTGATGTTCACCATCAATCGCCAAGGCGCCGAAGAGCGCCACCAGGCGACCCTCCTGTTGGCCGGGAACAATGATCGCCGTTCTCGAGCCGGTGCGAAGGGTCTCGAACTCTGCCCAGATCTGTTTCATTTCCTTGAACAGCTCATAGTCCACATTCGAAAAGCGGACGGACCTTAAATCCCATATGCTGTGCACGTTTGGGGGGAAATCCGGCGAGGTCGTTATTCTCATCATGACGGCGCGGTAAATCTCCGCGGTCAAATCCCGATCGATCGTGATCCGGACGAGTCCTGACGATGGGTCGTGAACGAGGTCTTTCAGCATGCGACGCCGCTCTAGGTTCTCCCCCATCCATTAGAATAATCTTAAATTGATCAACCGGCAACGATCTCCGGCAACGGGCCCGCCTTCGGGTCGCATCGGTGCCGCTAGGGTTGTTCGACGAAGGTCGCGCCGGCGACAAATGCAAATTCTCGTTCGGAGATCCGGTAGGGCGCGATAATGCGCCGGACCTGTTTCACGTAATCGGCTTTGCCGACATACGGGCCTTGAGAATAGATCGGCAGCCCATGGCGAAGCGTCAGCGCGTATTCGCGCGCCATGACATGTCTATTGCGCAACTGTATGTCGGTCAGGAAACGTTTCTCGACGGGAAAGCCGTTGTGCCACTCGATCTCGGAACCGGCCAGTTCGTAGAAGAACCGCCGCGGCTGTCCGATCAATTTGCAGAGGAACAGCCGACTCCAAAGGGCCGGCGGCAACAGGGTCACATCAAAGGACGCGAAGGATGGAAGATCTTCCGGATCGTTCTTGAGGCTTAGCCAGACTTCGACAATAGGCAGCAATGCGTTTTCCGGGCACTGATCCACCCCGGTGAGCAGAAGGCGGTCATCGGTCCGCAGGGAAATCATATCAGGACCATCTTATGCAATGGTCGGGCGCTTCCAAAGCTAAATCCGTCACCCGCCCCATTGACACCGGCGATGCTGTGCGCCGCCAGTGTCGAGGCTGAAACGGAAGAGTTCGGCCGGAGGACCCGGCGACAGCGCAAGGCAGGAGAGGCCGCTAAAAGCCCCAATCCGCTAGGATCCAAGGGGCGTCGCGCGGCGTCGACAAAGACCGACCAGGGTCGCCTTCGGATAATCCAACCGTCGGCGGACGGCGATAGCGAAACACGCCGTACTTCCCGTCGCTTGACACTGGGAGAATTATAAATAACCATATAGTTATGGAACAATATGGTTATACCTCGACAGCAGCGTCCCTCAACGCCGTCTTCGGAGCGTTGGCCGACCCGACCCGTCGCGCCATTCTCACGCGTCTGGCGGCAGGCGATGCGTCGGTCAATGAGCTGGCCGCCCCATTTGCGATGAGCCAGCCGGCCATATCCAAACATCTCAAGGTACTCGAACGGGCGGGGCTCGTTCAGCGGGATGTCGACAAACAGCGCCGGCCTGCGCGCCTCAAGGCGGAGCCGATGGCGGCGGCCATCGCCTGGCTGGAAGAGTTTCAGCGCTTTTGGAGCGCAAATTTCGATGAGTTGGACGGCCTGCTCGAAGAGCTCAAACACACGGAAACACGGGGGGATCAGGCATGACGGATTTACCGACATTCGTTCTGGAGCGGGAGTTCAAGGCACCGCGCGAGTTGGTCTGGCGGGCTTGGACCGATCCGGAACTGCTGCCGCGCTGGTACGGTCCCCAGGTCGAGACCGTCATCCATCGGCACGATTTGAAACCGGGCGGCCTCTGGCTGACGGAAATGAAGTGGGGAGAAAACGCCAAGTACGACAAGGTCGAATTCATCGAGATCTCGCCGCCGGAAAAACTCGTCTGGCTGCACTCTCCGACCGATGCGGACTGGAACATCAGCGCCAACCCCATGATGCCGGACTGGCCGCGCGTTCTGCACACCACGGTTACCTTCGAAGCGCACGGAGAGGCGACCAAAACCCGCCTGACCTGGGTGCCTCATGAGGCGAGCGAGGCGGAATTGGCATTCTTCGCGGGCGCCCTTTCGGGCATGGACAAGGGTTGGGGCACCGGCATGGATCTGCTGGCAGACCTTTTGGCGGAACTGCAGCGCTAGACTCTCGGCCTTCAAGCCGGCAAGCGCCACATAGGCCTCCAACCGTTTCACCAACCCCGGCACCTGCGCTTGATCGGGCAGACCCCCTCATCCATGAACGCCTGCACCAGGTGGTCATGGGAACAAGTCATGTTGTCCGGCGCGAAACAGCGCTGGGCGACCTTGTCCAGGACCGCGCGCACCGCTCTTCAAGACGTCCCCGATCGCCGGCGGCGTTCCATGCGGCATGAAAAACGCCCCGCGTCGTCCAAGCGTCCTGTCGGCGACGAAGGACCTGTGTTGCGCGTCGATAAAACTGAGGAAACTGTCGGCAGGGGCCGCGGACAGATCTTCCCACATCATGTTCACCGGCCTGTACCCGCAGGCTGGGCTGATGAAGACGACCCGGGGGTTCGGGAGTCCTACGCGTATCCGGCAGAGAATGGGCGTGGCGGCTAAAGAATGGGAACCGGCCATCGCGCTGCCAAAGGCGCGGCTGGCCAGCGAGGCAGGTCTGGCAAACACAGGCTTCCCCGCGCTGCATGCGGAAAGGCCGCGATTAACCCCATACTCCGTAATCATAAACTGTATGTGAGAGGCTGCCCGCCTCCCTTGCAGCGGCGGCCCCGCCCCTTATTTCCAGACACGCAGGCAGAAACGCCGCACAAACACAAAGGCACGACCAAAGGAGTATTCGCTATGCGTAGCCTGATTGGCCGTTTTCTGGCCGCATTCGTTATCACCGCGGCGCTTGCGCCGACCCATGCCGGTGCCTCGGAAGCCCCGGTTTACCAGTCCTTCCTGGGCACCGCGATCGACGGGACCGACCCGGTCGCTTACTTCACCGAGGGACGCCCGGTCGAAGGATCCTCCGACTTCACGCACGAGTGGAACGGCGCGACATGGCGCTTTTCCAGTGAAGCCAACCGCGACCTTTTCGCTGCGAACCCGGAACAGTACGCACCGCAGTATGGCGGCTATTGCGCCTATGCGGTTGCGCAAGGCTATACCGCCTCGACCGATCCGGAGGCATGGAAGATCGTCGATGGGAAACTATATCTGAACTACAACAAGAGCGTTCAGACACGCTGGGAAGCGGACATTCCCGGCTACATCGCTTCCGGTGACGAGAACTGGCCCAAAGTACTGAATTGAGACCTACAGAGTTTCACCGAACAAGACGCCGGGCTCGACGCCCGGCGTTTTGCATTCCGGATCCCTAAGGCACGCATCGTTTGACAATTTCCCGGTTTCGGGCGTATCACCCCGCGCGCTTCCGCCTTGGGCGGGGCAACGGTTACCGGGGGCGGGGCTATTACCCCGTTTTTGAGGCAAGGGCCTCTCATCGCCCGGAACACAAGGAAATGTCATGTCGACCGATACCAGCGTTCTGAAACGCATTCTGCCGCCTGTGCTGGCCATGGGCGCCGTCATTCTTCTCTCCAACATTGCTGTCGAACACCCGGTACAACAGGTTTTGACCTTTGGGACGACCGTCGTCGATCTCGCGGAGCTTCTGACCTACGGCGCCTTTACCTATCCCATCGCCTTTCTGGTAACGGATACAACCAACCGTCTGTTCGGCGCGGCGGCGGCCCGCAAGGTCGTGTATGTCGGCTTCGCCTTCGGGGTGGTGCTGTCGCTGGTCCTGGCCGACCCGCGCATCGCCCTGGCGTCCGGCAGCGCCTTCCTCGTCGCCCAGTTGCTGGACGTTCTGATCTTCGACCGGTTGCGGAATGCGGCTTGGTGGCAGGCGCCGGTGATCTCCAGCCTGTTCGGGTCGGCAATCGACACGGCGTTGTTCTTCACCTTGGCGTTCGCCGGGTCCGGCCTGCCGTGGATCAGCTGGGCTGCAGGCGACTTTCTCGCGAAGCTGGTGATGATCGCGGCGCTGCTCTATCCGTTCAAACTGTTGGTCACCTTCTACCCGGCGGCCCTGCGCGAAAACGGGGTTTAGCGGGCATATTCTCGCGCTGCTCCGGCCCTCTCCCCCGCCCATCCGCCCCGATCATCCTGCCGCTGAGCGGTCGGCCGGGGGAGGGGGCCGGAATCGCCTGTTACAAGAAAGAACCATGCGTGTAGACCTATTCGATTTCGACCTGCCGGCAGATCTGATCGCCCAGCATCCGATTGAGCCGCGCGACGCGGCCCGGATGCTGGACCTTCAGGGATCGGACACGGTCGACCGCGTGGTCTCCGACCTGCCGGGACTGCTGCGCCCGGACGACGTGCTGGTGGTGAACAACACCAAGGTCATCCCGGCCCGCCTGGCCGGCAAGCGCGGCGCGGCGAAAGTGGAAGTCACGCTGCACAAACGCACCGGCCCCGACCGTTGGCATGCTTTCGCCAGACCGGCCAAGAAACTGCGTCTGGGCGAGCGGTTCGACGTGGCCGAGGGCTTTCACGCCGCGGTGACGGAAAAGCGGGACGCGGGAGAGGTCGAGCTGACCTTCAACCGGACCGGCGACGATCTGTTCGCCGCCCTTCACGAGCACGGGCTTATGCCGTTGCCGCCTTACATCAAACGCGATACCGCGGACGAAGAAACAGCCGAGACCGACCGGCAGGACTATCAGACCATCTTCGCCCGGCATCAGGGGGCGGTCGCTGCGCCGACCGCGTCGCTGCACTTCACCGACCGGCTGATCGACGCCCTGAAGGATCGCGGAATCCAGTTCGAAACCCTGACTCTGCATGTCGGGGCAGGCACGTTTTTGCCGGTGAAGGTAGAGGATACGGACGATCATCCGATGCATGCGGAGATCGGCATCTTGCCGCCGGACACGGCCGAGCGCCTGAACGAAGCGAAAGCGGCGGGCCGGCGGATCGTGGCGGTTGGAACCACGGCCATGCGGCTGTTGGAGACCGCCGCGCGCGACGGCGGCGGGATACGCCCCTTCGACGGAGAGACGGACCTTTTCATCACGCCTGGCTTTGAATTCAAGGCCGTCGATCTTCTGCTGACGAACTTTCATCTGCCTAAGTCGACGCTGTTCATGCTGGTCTCCGCCTTCGCCGGGATGGAGCGTATGAAGGCCGCCTATGCGCACGCGGCGGCGGAGCGCTACAGGTTCTATTCCTACGGAGATTGCTGCCTTTTGGAGCACACGCCATGACCGGGATCGGTTTCACCCTCTCCCACACAGACGGCGCCGCACGGCGCGGCCGGGTCGAAACCGCCCATGGCGCGATCGACACGCCCGCCTTCATGCCGGTGGGCACCGCCGGCACGGTGAAGGCCATGCTGCCCGGATCGGTTGCTGGCACCGGCGCGCAAATCGTGCTGGGCAACACCTATCACCTGATGCTGCGCCCCGGGGCCGAACGTATCGAACGGTTGGGCGGCCTGCATCGTTTCATGAACTGGCCGGGACCGATCCTGACGGATTCCGGCGGCTTCCAGGTCATGTCGCTTTCCGAAATCCGCAAGATCACCGAGGACGGCGTCCGCTTCCGATCCCACATCGACGGCAGCTACCACACGCTGACCCCAGAACGGTCGATCCAGATCCAGCACCAGTTGGATTCGAACATCACCATGGCATTCGACGAGTGTACTCCCTACCCGGCCACCGAAAAGGAAGCCCGCACGTCCATGGAACTGTCGATGCGCTGGGCGCAACGCTCGAAAGATGCCTTCGTCGATCGGCCGGGCTACGGGCTGTTCGGCATCGTTCAGGGCAGCGTTTTCGAGGATCAACGTCTGGAATCAGCCGAAACCCTGACCGGTATCGGTTTCGACGGCTACGCGGTCGGCGGACTGGCCGTCGGCGAGGGGCAGGACTTGATGTTCGGCACACTCGATTTCACCGCGCCCGCGCTGCCGACGAACCGACCCCGCTATCTCATGGGCGTCGGCAAACCGTCCGACCTGGTCGGCGCGGTTGCGCGCGGCATCGATATGTTCGATTGCGTGCTGCCCACCCGCTCCGGGCGTAACGGCCAGGCCTGGACCGCAGGCGGCCCGGTGAATCTGAAAAACGCCCGCCATGCGGACGATCCGCGCCCCTTGGAAGAAGGCTGTCCCTGCCCCGCCTGCACGGACTATAGCCGCGCCTATCTCCACCATCTGGTAAAAGCGGGCGAGATTTTGGCGATGATGCTGCTGACCTGGCACAACCTGACCTACTATCAGCGTCTGATGCAAGGCATGCGCGACGCTATCGAAGCGGGGACCTTCGACACGTTCCGGAAAGCGTTCCACGACACCGCCTCCGCCGGCGACATAGACCCTCTGTAACCCTTCGCGCTATAAGCGGGGCGTGATGAGCAACAGCGACCTGCGCCGGACAATCGAAGAAAAAGCCCGCGACCTGGGGTTCGACGCGGTCGGCTTTGCGCCGGTCGAGACGCTGCCGCGCGACCGGGATCGGCTGCGGGACTTCGTCGCGGCCGGACAGCAAGGGGACATGGGCTGGATGGCAGAGACGCTGGACCGCCGTTCATCGCCCTCAGCGCTCTGGAACGAGGCGAAGACCGTCATCGTTCTTGGCATAAGTTACGCACCCGCCACGGATTCGCTGGCGGACCTCAAAAACAAGGACCGCGCCCTGATATCCGTCTATGCACGGGGCAAAGATTACCATGACGAGGTAAAAAAGCGGCTGAAACAGCTGGCGCGCTGGCTTGTCGAAACCGCGGCGGGGGACGTGAAGGTGTTTGTGGACACAGCCCCGGTCATGGAAAAGCCGGTGGCCGCCCGGACACGGGTCGGTTGGCAGGGAAAGCACACAAACCTGGTCAGCCGCACGCTGGGCTCCTGGCTGTTCCTGGGCGAAGTCTTCACGACGCTGGATCTTTCGAAAGACACGCCGGAGGCGGACCATTGCGGCTCCTGCACGGCGTGCCAGGATATCTGCCCGACGGCGGCCTTTCCGACCCCTTACACGCTGGATGCACGACGCTGCATCTCCTACCTGACGATCGAGCACAAAGGGCACATCCCAGCCGAATTCCGCAGCGCCATGGGCAACCGCATCTATGGCTGCGACGATTGCCTGGCGGTCTGCCCCTGGAACAAGTTCGCGGCGCGTACGAAGGAAACGGCCTTCCTGCCGCGCCCGGAACTCACCGCTCAAAAGCTCACCGACTACCTGGACCTGGACGATGCCGGGTTCCGAGAGGTCTTCCGCGGCAGCCCGATCAAGCGGATCGGCCGGGACCGCTTTGTCCGCAACGTACTGATCGGTATCGGAAACAGCGGAGAGGCCGATGCCGTACCGCGCGTCGAGGTCTTACTCCGCGACCCCTCGCCCCTGGTGCGCGCCATGGCGGTCTGGGCGCTTTACAAACTGTGCAGCGAGTCCGAGTTCGCGGCGATCCGCGCGGAGCATTCTCCGTCCGAAAGCGATCCAGCCGTCCTGACAGAATGGAAAGGCTGATCGCCGGAATACCCTCCGCCCACGGTTTACGTCTATTCCGCCTTCAGTTTCCGGACTTTCTCGATATGCCGCGCCGCCAACTGCGCATCGCCGAGTTTTGTATAGGCGCGCGCCAAACCGACATGCGCTTCGATCCAGCCATCGTCGAGTGCCACGGCCTTCGTGAATTTCTCGACGGCCCGGCGGTCCAGGTTGCGTTCTTCAAGGACCCGGCCGAAATCCGAATACAGGGCCGCATTGGCTGGAAGTTTCGCGATCGCCGCATCGAAACAGGCCGACACGGTCTGTTGCGAGAAGCCCGAGAGATGGCTTGCGACGCCCAGCCCCCAATAGGCGCGCGGGTTCTCCACAAACAGCGATAGCGCACTGACGAACACCCCTCTGGCCGTATCGGGATCCCCCCGCTCGATTTCCGCCCAGCCGTTGTTTATGAACGCGTCCGACGCATTGGCGCCCCGGCGCGCGCGTCGCTCGACCTTGCCCTCACACGCCAGCAGCACATTCGGTTCCGCGGCTATGCTTTCCGCCGTCGGCGCCGGCGTCGGCTTTTCGGGGGCCGCCGCCGTCGTTACACAGGCCGCAAGGAACAACGGCAAGCCTGCCGCCAGCAAACGGATTCCAGTTTTCATGAAGAGACGCTCCCGACCCCGCAACCAAAGACCGTATTAGCCGTACACCGCTTGCCGGCTTGGCGTCCATATCGCGCAACAAAAAAGGCCCGCCGAAGCGAGCCTCTTTCACAAATCCGTCCGAGTTGCCGATCAGGCGGCGACCTTGGCCATCCGTTTGGCCACGCGGCGCTTCAGGCGCAGGGCTTCTTCCGGCAGCTTCCGGTTCGGCGTCTTCATCAGGAACGCGTCCAGACCGCCCGCTTTTTCGATGGTGCGGATGGCGCGCGTGGTCAGGCGCAGGCGTACCTGTTCGTTCAACGCATCGCTCATCAGGCGGGTATATTGCAGGTTCGGCAGGAACCGGCGGCGGGTGTGGTTCATGGCGTGGGACACGTTGTTCCCGGTCATCACGCCTTTACCGGTGATGGTGCAACGTCTGGACATCGTACAATCCTTTGTCAGCGCCATCTGCAGCGCCGTCTATCTGGCCAATCTTTATCTTCTTTTCGCGCCCGGAAGCCGGTGGTCTTGGCCTCCAGGGGCCAAAACATACCGCATACGCAAGCGGCATCCCGCGCGAAGCACGGTCTTCTAGTGCACGCAAAACCGCACGTCAAGCGCAGAAAGGTGCGTTTCCGCGGGCCCGCCGTCCGGCGGCAAGGCCATGCAATAATCCTTCGTCCGTCTTGTCCGAATCGGCGCGATCATTATGATACGCCCAGTTTTCGATCTCGGGGGAGACTTGTTCATGGTCCGGCGACTTCTCAGCGCAGCACTGGCGGCCTTCGTTCTGGCATATCTGCCCGCGGCCAGCGCATCGGCGAACGGCGACCCTGCCTTCCTGCGGTTCGGCGCGGGCTATTACGACATCAACGACGATGAAGACGCGGGAGAATTTCATTTCGAGTATATCTCGGACTGGGATTGGTGGGTCTTCACACCGCAGTTCGGCATCATGGCGACCACGGACGCTGCAGCCTACGTCTATGCCGGCATCCGTTTGGACCTGTTCCTGGGCCGCCGCTGGGTGATTTCCCCGCAATTCGCGCCGGGCCTCTACCATGACGGGGACGGCAAGGATCTGGGGCACGTCATCGAATTCCGTTCGGCGATTGAAATTGCCTACCGGTTCGACGATCGCAGCCGGCTTGGCCTTTCGCTCTATCACCTTTCCAATGCCGGGCTGGACGACAACAATCCCGGCACCGAAGTCCTGACGCTGCACTATTCCTATCCGTTGACCAGCGCCTTCGGCGACTAACCCGGCCCCGGCCATCAAGAGATTTGCGTGCCCAGTGCCGAATCGCGGCACTGTGCGGGCTTGCCTGTCCACCCCGTCGGACGGCGTCCGCCCGCGTTGGGGTAAGCCGCGTAGAGAGCCCAGGGTCGCGCAATGAACGTCATCTTCTTCGCCATCGTGCTGATCGCCTTCGTGGTGGCCGCCTTCCGTCAGGTAACCTGGGAAGCCCCCGACGCCGACGCCCAGAGCCCTATGGAGATCCTCGGCATCGGCATGATCGACACGGCGGAAGCGTCGGTCACGCTGGCGCTGGGATTGGTTGGCGTGATGGCCCTGTTCCTCGGCCTGATGAAGGTTGCGGAGGAAGGCGGCCTGCTGGTGATCATCGCCAAACTGCTGCGTCCGCTGATGAAACGCCTGTTCCCCGACGTGCCGGCCAATCACCCGGCCATGGGGGCGATGATCCTGAACATGTCGGCGAATGTGATGGGCCTGGGCAACGCCGCCACCCCGTTCGGCATCCGCGCTATGCAGGAGTTGGACAAGCTGAACCCGGTCAAGGGAACGGCGACCAATGCGATGGCGCTGTTCCTGGCCATCAACACCTCCAGCGTCACCCTGCTGCCGACCGGCGTTATCGCGCTGCGGGCCGCTGCCGGGTCCGACGATCCGGCGGGAATCGTCCCGACCACGCTGGTCGCGACCATCTGTTCCACGACGGTGGCCATCGTCATGGCCAAGCTGCTGCAACGCTTCTGGGTGGTGGAAGCCCCGGCGGTACCTGTGGAAGGCCAATCCGACGGGGAGAGCGGCGAACAGGATCTGCAGTCCCAGGATTTGAGCGCGGCGGACGACGCCTACCCGGTCTATGTTTCCACCCTGGCGCTGGGCTTTATCGTCGCTCTGGTGCCGCTGACCGTCTTCTACGGCAAACAGATCGCGCCCTGGATCATTCCTGGCCTGATGATCCTGTTGCTGGGTTTCGGCGTGGCGAAACGGGTCCGGGTCTATGAGTGTTTCGTCGAAGGGGCCAAGGACGGGTTCAACGTGGCGCTCAGGATCATCCCCTATCTGGTGGCAATCCTGGTGGCTGTGGGCATGTTCCGGAACAGCGGCGCGATGGAGTATCTGATCACGCCTCTGGCCGCCGTCACCGGGCCTCTGGGTCTGCCGGCGGAAGCGCTGCCGATGGCGCTGCTGCGCCCGCTAAGCGGGTCGGGCGCCTATGGCATCCTGGCCTCCATCATCAATGACGAGGCGATCGGACCGGACAGTTACACCGGCTACCTCGTCAGCACCCTGCAAGGATCCACAGAGACCACTTTCTATGTGCTGGCGGTCTATTTCGGCGCCGTGCAGATCCGCCGCATCCGCCACGCTCTGGCCGCCGCCCTCAGCGCCGACTTTGCCGGCATCGTCGCCGCGGTTGTCATCTGCGGCGTTCTATACGGCGCGCTGGCGTAAGATCTCGACGGGCCGGACCGGACACGGCAAACTCGAATCTGTTCAACTTTCAGACCGGATCGGGGAGCCTGGTGTGACGTCGGAAAGCTACGATACCGGTCTCTGCCATGGTGTCGTGAAAGGCAGACACGGCCATTTCATCGTCAACAAGAACGACCTTTATCTGGGTCAATCCATCATCCAGTACGGGGAATACTCACCGGAAGAGTTTCGGTTACTGCAGTTGTTGATCAGGCCCGGTGACGTCGTCGTGGATGTCGGCGCGAATTACGGCCTGCTGACGATACCGCTTGCGACGGCTGTCGGCGACGAGGGGCACGTCCTCGCCTTCGAACCGCAAGGCATCGCCTTCAACGCCCTCAGCGGGTCGCTGGCGCTGAACGAGCTGACGAACGTGTCGGCGTTCCGGCAGGCCGTCGGCAACGCGGTTGGCAAGACCCTCATCTATCGGACCACCCGCAGCCAGCTCAAGGAAGCCAACGCGCAAAATCAGGTCTGGAATTCGGGCTCGGCCGCGACAGAGGACCGACAGGGTGAGTCTCAGGAAGAGGTGGAGGTTGTCACCATCGACAGTTTGACCCTGCCGAGCGTCGCGTTGCTGAAGGTGGACGTGGAAGGCATGGAACTGCAGGTCCTGGAAGGATCCGTTGAAACGCTGAAGAGATGCCGACCCCTGGTCTATGCCGAAAACGATCGGGCGGAGCATTCGTCCCGACTGCTGAGTTTCCTCGACAGGCTCGGTTACAGGTCTTTTTGGCACCAGCCCCTGCTCTACGAGAAGAATAATTTCAGGGGCAATGGCACGAATATCTACGAGGGGATCGCATCCTGTAACATTCTTTGCATTCCAAACGAGGTGGATTTGACCGTGCCCGGCTTAACCCCCGCCGACCCGGCTGCGCCGCACCCCTGGGCGCGTTAGACCCGGACGGGCTTCCCGGGTCGGGCCCGTCAAAGGTACTTGGCGCGCAGCCAACCGCTTGCCTGTTCCACGGCCAGCACCAGGATGAAAATCGACAGGATGATCATGCAGGCCAGGTCGTAGCTAAAGAAGTCCATCGCCACTTTCAACTCGATGCCGATTCCGCCAGCGCCGACCAGCCCCAGCACCACCGAGGAGCGGGTCGCCTTTTCCAGGGCGAACAGGCTGGTTGCGATGAAGCTGGGCATGACCTGCGGGAAGACCGCGCCCAAGAGAATACCCATGCGGCTTGCCCCCATGGCGCTGAGCGCCTCTTGTGGACCGTCATCGGCTTCTTCCATCGCCTCGGCGAAGAAGCGGGCGCAGAAACCGATCGTGTCGATCATGATGGCGAGTGTTCCCGCCGCCGGTCCCAAGCCGACCGCAATGACGAAAACCAGCGCCCAGATCAGATCCGGAACGGTCCGGAAGAAGGCGATCAGACCGCGGAAGGCAACCCGGATCGCGGCGTGCGGTGCGTGTTTGCGGCTAGCCATCACCGCCAGGGGCACGCTGAAGAAGACCCCGAGCGCGGTGCCGACGGCGGCCATCTGAAACGTTTCGAACAGGGAGAGCAGGACAGGTTCCAGCCGCGAGAGGTCCGGCGGGAACATCTGCCCGACCAGCCGCGCCAAGCCAGGGCCGCCGCTGACGATCCGCTCCCAGGACAGCCCGACCTGATTGAAGGAGACAAGGATAAAGGCAGCCGCCGCCACGGCCAGCGCAAAGCCCATCGGGTTGATCCGCTCCCCGAAGCGGCCCGGCGGCAGGGAACGCAGCGGCGCGGGCGCCTCAGTCGTCATAGATCCACTCCAGGTCGCCCGGCTTCACCAGTGCCGCCTGCCGGTCGAGCGCCACCCGCCCGGCTTTCAGCGCAACCACCCGGTCGCTGAACCCGATCGCCTGATCGACATCGTGCGACGTGAAAATCAGTGTAATCCCCCGGTCCCGCATCAAGCGCGCGAAGAGGGTCATGACATCCTCCGCCGCCGCCGGGTCCAAGCTGGCGACGGGCTCGTCCGCCAACACAAGGGACGGCCGCTGCATCAAGGCGCGGGCAACGGCGACGCGCTGCGACTGCCCGCCGGAGAGCCGGTCCGCCCGGCGCTGCGCCATGTCCGCCAGCCCGACCTGATCCAGGCAATCCATGGCCTCTTCCCGGACAATCCCAGGCGCGGTCGCTTGATTGGAGACGCGCCAGGCCGAGAGGCGGCCCTGCGCCCCATGCACCACGTTGGAGAGCACCGACAGGCGGGTCGACAGGTTGTGACGCTGAAAGACAAAACCGATTCGGCTGCGCAAACGGCGCAGGCCGGCACCCCGCAGCGCCCCGACGGCCTCGCCGAAGATTGTAATCGTGCCCTCGTTCACCGGTGTGAGGCCGGGCAGGCAACGCAGCAAGGTGGATTTGCCGGCGCCGTTCGATCCCAGCAGCGCCACCGCCTCGCCGTCAGCGACGGTAAGGTCCACGCCTTTCAGCACCGGCGGCGTCTCTATGCCGCCGAACCGTTTGACCACACGGTCGACCGAAACGATCCGCGGCCGAGCGGCCTTCTCCAGATCGACGGCGGCGGGAAAGGGGGGCGGCGCATCGGTCCCGGGATGCGCCCCGGGCGCGGCGTCTGCATTCAAGGAGTGGGGCATATCTTAACTCGGACAGGATAGGCCGGGGCCCGTGGCCCCGGCGTCCCCCAAAGGTCTAGTTGCCGACGAAGCTGTTGAACTTGTCGACACCGATTGTGGAATACATGGCGCGCACATAATTGTAGTCGCTGTCGTCGATACCGGACAGGAAGTGACCGCCCTTGTATTTCTGGTTGTCGTCGCCCTTCAGCACCTGGGCGAGCAGCGCGTCCGCATGGTCGATAAAGGCCGTTTTCACCTTGCCCAGCATATCGCCAGAGACGTGCGTGCCGGAGATCAGAATGTCATTCGGCAGGTCGCGGCCCCGCGCCACCACGGTAAAGGCCTGATCCGGGAAGGCTTTCCGGATTTTCTGCAAATGCCCGAAGTTCATGCCGACCGCCTGGATATCGCCCCGGATCATGGCTTCCACCGCCACGTTGCGGGAGATGATCTGCGGCTGATAGTCCTTGGTGTAGTTGAGGCCCATATCGGCCAAGGCCTGGGCCGGGCCGAGATGCTGGCTGGTGGAGCCGACCGACCCGAAGGAAACCTTTTTGCCCCGCAGATCTTCGACGCTTTTGATCGGCCCGTCCGCCATCACGACGATCTGGGCGAAATAGTCCGGGCGCTGCCAGCCGACCACGACTTCCGCGTCGGTGCGCGCCTTGAAGACGACATATTCCGCGGGGCCGGTCAGGACGAAATCGACCCGCTCGGAGCTCAGCGCCTCAACGGCGGCGGTGCGGCTGTTTACCGGGAAAAACTCGACCGGGTGGCCGGTCAAGTCGGCAAGCGTGTCGCGGAACGGACCGAATTCGGTCTGCAGCGCCTCCAACCCTTCGATATCGGTAACCGCAAAGCGAATCGGGTCGGCGGCCTGTGCAACGGGCGCCGTGGCGGCAAGGGCGGCGAAACCGGCCAGACCGGCGGCAGCGGCCAAAAAGGTGCGTCTCATCATGTTCTCTGTCCCCATGGTTCTCCGACCGCCGTGCCGGTGGCCTCCCTAACCGGAAAGCCCCAAGCCGGGCGGCCTGTTGGTCATTCTGCAATCGGATTGGGGGGTATCCCCGGCGCACCAGAGTGTTGCACCTCACCGGTCCGAACGATGACCGTTCCATGGCGGTTGAAAGACGTTTGCGTAACCATTTGATTACAAATGGACGAACCCGGAATTGATCCATCCGGGCAACAGACCCTTTATGCGGAACCGAAGCTCTGCTAGATCATGCGGGGTCCGGTCCAGCGCGGCCGGCCCGCGCCGAAACCGGCGCCGCGCCCGTAGCTCAGTAGGATAGAGCACAGGATTCCTAAACACGCTATGGTTGTTTTATTCAACCATATTTAGCCTAATCATGGTTCGCGCCCCCCTGAATACACGACACACTAGACCTGTTAGCGCCTGTTACTGCCAGCCAGAAACTGCGCGCTTTCGGTGTCTGCAACGGTGTTTTCAGGAGCTTACCCGCAATGGGCGTCATCAACCTAACAGAGGCCAGGATAAGGGGCCTCGCACTCGGCAGCGGCATCCACCGCGACCGCCAGGTCAAGGGCCTGATGGTAATATGCCACAAGACCACGAAGACGTACGCGGTTCAGGGCGACGTGCGGCGGAACGGCCGCCACGTCAGGACCGTCAGAGTCAAGATCGACCGCGTCGACAGGATCGGACTGCGCGATGCCCGCAACCGCGCCCGCCAGCTCATGTCCACGATCCAGTCGGGCGTGGACCCGACCGCGAGACCGGAAGAGTCGGGCATCACATTGGCCGAGGCGTACGACGCCCACCTTGCCGAGCGTGACCTGAGGCCGCCGACCGTCCGTGACTATCGCTACCACATCGACAGCTACCTGAAGGTGTTTCGGAAGCGTGCGGTCGCCGACATCAGCCGCACCGACGTCCGAGACATGTACGAGCGCATCAGGACCAACAGCGGCCAAACCACGGCATCTGGCGTGATGCGATCGATGCGGGCCGTGATCAACACCGCAAGACGCATGGACGAGACCCTGGGTCCCAACCCAGTCGACTCGCTGAGGTTCCCAGCGCCGAAGCCCAGAAAGGTCGCGCCGCTCGACGTTGCCGAATGGTGGGAGAAGGTCGAGACGTTGACGCCGATCCGGCGCGATCTTTACCGCACGATGCTGCTGACGGGCGCCCGAAAGACGTCGATCCTCACCCTGGAGCGAGAGGACATCGACCTCGAAGCGCAGATCATCAACTTCAGGCACATGAAGACGCACGGCGAGATGCTATTCCCGATGGGGCCGTTCCTGACCGAAGTGTTGAAGAGGAGGATGGAAGAGGACGCGCTTTTCGGCAGCCGCTGGCTGTGGCCGTCGATGACCAGCAAGTCAGGCCGCACCGTGAACGCCATACAGAAGGGCCTGCCCAGCCCGCATGAGTACCGCCACCACGCCAGGACCTTCCTGATTGCCGCTGGCGTCCCCTACGCTGAGTCCGCGCTGCTGCTGGGTCACAAGCTGCCCGGCGCCACGGGCGGCTACGTCCACCCAGAACACCTGGTGGAGCACCTGCGGCCGCACGCGGAGGCGCTGGAAAACCTCATCCTTTCAATGCTGTAGAAAAAAATTCGCCTGAATCGCAGTTCGTTGGTTCCCCCCGGCACACAGGGCCTGATAGTATTCGAATAGGCGCCGATTAGCGCCACAAGGGTCCAGCAGCGAATGCTGCGTGGGCACCTTCAGACAGTGAAATGACAGTGAACTCTTAACCCACTGTCCGCCGCGATCTTCGCGGCGGCTGTCAGAGGAGGTGCCCATGCACGCCAACGCCGAAAGGCCGACCTTCACCTCGCCGTGGCTGAACACGGACGAGGCCGCGTCCTACCTGGGCAACTCGCCCAAATCCCTCGCCATCTGGCGCTGCCAGGGCCAGGGCCCCCGATACCACATCCTGAACAAGCGGCTGGTCCGTTACCACGTCGACGACCTGGATGCCTTCGTGATCGGTGACGGAGGCGGGTCCGATGCCCATTGCAACTCATAAGGAAAAGCCCCGCCAGGCTGGAACCGGCGGGGCCAAATCGAAATCGCACACACATACGAGGAAGAACGATGACTGATACTAACGCAACAGGTGGACCAACGGAGCCATCAAACACAGACGCCACGCTACTGGCGCCACTGATCGAGGCTGGATACGAGATGATCCCGCTGCGGCCTGGCCAGAAGTCACCGAAAGATGACGGATGGACGACCAGGCTCTACAAGAACGAGGATCAGGTAGCGCACATGGAACAGGGGGGCAACGTCGGAGTCAGGTTGCGCCCCACTGACTTGGTGATCGACGTGGACCCGCGGCATTTCAGGAACGCCTACAAGGATTCAACACCCTTCGCCGAATTCATACTGTGGTACGGATTCGACCCCACGTCATGGACCCGCGTCAGGACGGGGGGCGGTGGCGAACACTACTACCTCTCGAAACCGGAAGGCGTATCCGTAGTTGGCAAGCTGAAGGATTTCCCTGGCGTTGAGTTCAAGTCCTTCCGCCAACAGGTAGTCGCGCCCGGTTCGGTGCACCCTGATACGGGAAAGCTCTATGAGTGGGCGGGAAATCAGGACAGCTTGTTCCTGGGTGCCGAGCCCACGCCGCAGGCGCTGATCGAAGCCATCGAAAACAGGCGGTCGAAGTCGAACAACCCAGAGGGCGGCATCCACACGCCTGAAGAGATCGAGCAGATGCTTTCGGCGCTGGACGTCGAGGAGTTCCAGGACCAGGACGAGTGGTTCGCGCTGATGCAGGCGTGCCACCACGCCAGCGGCGGCGACGCCATGGCCGAGTTCATAGAGTGGTCCACCGGCGACCCAACCTACTCAGACGACGGGCCGATAATTTCGAAGAGATGGGAAAGCCTATCTTCGGAAGGTGATGGCCCGCTGGTGACCTACGCCACCCTATACAAAACACTTACAGAGGCGGGACGAGAGAACGCAATACCACGGCCACCTGCTGAAAATGACTTCGACGCGGTCAAGGAAGACGAAATCCCAGACGGCACGCTGGCCGCTGCGCCACCCAAAAGCGACGAGATCGCGCCGCTCCCAAGTGACGCTCCCATGACGGTCGCCAAAGAGATGCTGAAGGGCAAGCCTCTGCTGCGCTCCAACGGAGAGTGGTTCAAGTTCGACAGAGAACGAAACCACTATGCGGCGGTGCCAGACGAACGCTTCTCGTCATGGTGCTGGAACTGGACCGAAGGCAGGCCTTACATCGACCACCGCAAGGGCAACCACGAGGTCAAGCAGCTCGTCGCTGGCAAGAACGCAATCGCTAACATCGAAGGGGCGGCCAGGGCACTGCGCCAGGGACCCGAACGATCGCCTTCCTGGATCAAGAAGGAGCCGGATGACCCGCCTGCCAGTGAACTGCTCGTCTGTTCGAACGGCCTGTTGCACCTACCGACCAGGAGGTTGTTGCCGCCTGAGAGACGGTTCTTCTCGGTGAACGGCTCGCCTGTGGCATTCGATGAAGCCGCCCCGAAGCCTGAGCGGTGGCTGCGGTTCCTGAAAGAGGTCTTCCCAAACGAGCCCGACTGCATCGAGACCTTGCAGGAGGCAACGGGATACTTCCTTACCCAGGACACATCATTGCAGAAGATCGTGCAACTGGTCGGGCCAACACGAGCTGGAAAGGGCGTCTACACACGCGTACTGCAGAACCTGGTCGGCGAGGGAAATTTCACGTCGCCGACCGCCAAGCGGCTCTCAGGCGAGTTCGGGATGCAGCCGCTAATCGGCAAGCAGCTCGCAATCCTATCGGACATGCGGCTGGGCAGAGGCGTCAACACATCAGGGCTGACCGAGACGCTGCTTACCGTGTCGGGAGAAGACTCCGTCTCAATACCACGAAAATACAAGGAAAACTGGGAAGGCAAGCTGAGCACCCGGTTCCTCATCGTCTCAAACGAACTGCTGCAGCTCAGGGATACCTCGAACGCCCTCGGAGCCAGGATGATCGTGATAGCCACCCGTCAAAGCTTCCTCGGCAGAGAAGATGAGGGCCTGACCGAGCGGCTCAGGGCCGAGATGCCAGGCATCCTCAACTGGGCGCTCGACGGCCTGGACCGGCTCAAATCCCGAGGCTACTTGATCCAGCCGAAGAGCTGCATGGCGGACGTGATGCAGATGCACAAGCTGGCGAGCCCCGTGAAATGGTTCCTCGACACCCAGGTCGTCATGGGACCAGGGCACAACGTGCCGAAGGAGCGAATATGGCAGGCGTTCGACGAGTGGAGTGTTGAGGCGGGGCTGACCTACACCGGCGGGAAGGAACACTTCATAAAGGACCTGAACAGCGCAGGCGGCCGCTTCGAGCAGTCGAAGCACAGGGAGGGCAAGACGCGGGTCGTGTACCTAAATGGCCTGGAACTGAAGGAAGACTTCCTCAAACGGATATACCTGGACGCCAAGCGGGACTTTGCAGAAGTGGAGGATTAAGGGCGGTCAGGGCGGTCAAGGCAAACAGGCAGAAGTCTTTTTGCTATCACGTATTCGTCGTGCATCACTTCTATCTGGGCCGATGTGTATAGATATCTTGTTATGCGTAAGTTCTTAGAAGTTGCCCTGACCGCCTAGACCGCCCTCGAACCATCTCCCCCTGGTTTGATCTGAAAAACGATCGAAACGATCAACGCTGGCATCTTCCCAGCCGAACGATGCGACATTCTGGTTCGAGTTGTTCGACACGTCGCCGCCCGAGATTTCGGGCTGCGGTGCGGATAGAGCATCTGACTGCCCATCAGGTGACCCAAGCTGGGAAAGCACAGCCGCATCAAGGGCATGGTTCACAACGCCCGCCAATAAGCACCGAACTGGGCACCGATCGAGAGGATAAAAGGGCATGCTGCCAGCCAGAATCAGGGACGGCTTCATCGACGCACTGGCCGAGACGGGCAACGTCTCGGCAGCGGCGCGCACGCTCGGCATCAACCGCATGACCGCCTACAGATGGCGCGGCGATCCAGACTTTGCACAGAGGTGGGATTTGGCTCTCGACGTGGCGAGGCAGGGCATTCGCGAGCGGGTGGTCGAGACCGCCTGCGCCATGGGCGTGGGCCGCTGGGTGCTGGCACGGGACCCGATCACCGAAGAGATAATCCTTGATGACGACTTCGAGCCCGTCCTGCGGTTCGAGACCGGCCACGTCGATGCGAGGGTGTTGATGAAGATGATGGACAAGCTGATGCGGTCGGAGGATGGACCGGTGGCCGCTGCGGTGCAGGTCAACAACCACGTCCATGCCGCGCTGCCGCCAGCGCCGAAACTGGTGGCGCCGACGGTGGACGCAGAATTCGAGGAGGTCTTCGATGTCGGTAACTGAACTGGCCAACAGGCAACCGCCCGAGAACGGCATAACCATCGCCTACACCAGCCCGGGCGGGATCGCGGTGAAGCCGTTCGCCGACGGTTACCTTGCGATGCGCGTCTGTCTCGGACACATCCACCACTTAGAGGACGGCCTATTGGCGGAGCTTCGCGGCAGCCGCGAGCCCGTGCCGTGGCAAAACGCGACCGTGCGGGAAGAGGCAATCGAGACGCTGAGGCGGCGGGCCAGGAGGGCCGATGACGGCGAGCGGTCGGCCTTAGCGCGGCTGATCGAGCACGTTCAGCGTACGCCGTACTACGAGGACGACTTAGGTACTAACTGACGAAAATGGATGGACATTTGAACAACGCAAATACTACCGTCCCTATCCTCTTGGCGTCATCAAAACCTACATTATTCAAACTTCACTTTCACTCACCCAAATAACACACGCGTTGACGGTTTTTGGCCGTTCGTTACTCTGTAAAAGCCCTGAAATCGGCAGCCGAAAAAAAGCAAATGTCCACTTCTAATAGATGGTTGATTTATGAGTGATGTTTCGAATGCTGAAGAGAAACTGGCAGTTCTGCTGCATGAGCTGCGTGGCCCGCTCGTAAATTCTCGCAATGCATCGGCTCTAATAAGAAAATTGCTCGATGCAAAAAATACAGATATCAGGAAAATTTATCTGTTGCTCGACGACATCGAACATACCATGAACTTGAGCCTCTCTATGCTGGAAGGCTCTAGATTTGCTAGCGTTTCTCAGCTTACGGAACTGAAAATTGAACGAATTCCGATTCAAGTACTGACCGATTGTGTGAAGCGGGTGATGCATATGGTGCATGCCAATTCAAGGTCGAATGATTCGCGTGCAATTTATAGGGGCCTTTCTGCTGAGAGTTTAGAGTGGGTTGTTGGCGATCGGCGGGCTATTGAAATCTGTTTGGCGAACCTAGCGATGAACGCGACGAAGTTTTCTGTCCGTGGAAGAGACATTATATTTGAGGTTTCACTATTTGCTGAATTAGGGGTGGTTTCGATCAGAAATTTTGTCGCGGCAAACGACGCACATCAGGTGGAGCGGTGGCGTAGTTTAGGGTATTCAACTGGCAACTCGGCCGGGTACGGCTTGGCTATAGTTTCGGAAATCTGCGCAAAAACTGGAATGGATCTCGCTTACAACGTTGTTCCTGCCTTAAATGAAAAAGAGATGATTGTTACGGCTAAGCTCTCCATTCCTAGGAAAATCGATGAAAAAGATTACTCTGATTGACGATGATAAAATTCTCACACGGCACTATGGAGAAGCATTAATTATCCAAGGCTTTGAGGTTACCGTCTTTCACGATGTTAAGACGGCGATATCTCAAGATCATAGTTCCTGTGACCTATTGGTTTGCGACCTAATGATGCCGGACGATAGCTATTTCAGTAATATTGGCACGCGCAAGGGCTTGGTCACCGGATTGCGACTACTCGAGTCCATACGAAATGATGGATGTACGACGCCATGTATTCTGCTGACGAACCTAAATCTGCCTGCTGTGCTGGAGCAGGTCGCCTATGAACTTGAGAAGATGCAAGATGTGATACTAATTCGAAAATCGGAGTTTGATCCCATAGAGTTTGCGGGCGTTGTACTGGGTTTGATGAATAAGTCCGCTTGGCAGTCTTTAGCTCCGGGATTGGGAAAACGGATCATCGATAGCATCATCATCAAGGCGCCGATTATTCCAGGCTTTCTGACGATCGACTTGAAGAAACTGTTTGATAAGCAAAAGTAAGTTTGCTGCCTGACTGTACATAGGCGAACAAACAAATCAGCTTTATATCGCTATTCCAAACTCAGATATCCGCCGTCGTTTCTGCACCATCGAGATGACGCTGGCTCTCCGCGCGCACGTGCGTGCGGCACCGTGTCGGCATGAACGAGGACGCAAAATCGAGCGGTGAGCCCGGGTCACGCTGGCCCAGGGTCGAGCTGCCGCCAGAGCGCTGGCGAGAGTTCAGGCGGGGCACGGTGCGGGACACCAGCCTGGCGCTTCTGTCCCACGTCGCACTGGTCGACGGCGACGGGCGCAGGGTAGGTCTGTGCTACACCCACATCTGCGAAGTCGTCAGGGCATTGCACTCCGACGCTAGAACGACCGTGCCCTGTTTGCGCTGGTACGCCGGCCACGTCATGGAGGGCGAGTTCGACGCGACATTGCCCCAGGCCCGACCGCGCTCGCCCGCCAACCACCCCCTAAACGGTAGAGCAAAACCCTCCTGACCCGCGCCGGACGGGCCGCCATCGTTCTGGTCCGACCGCACAACGTTGGCATCCGGTCACGCGCACGCGCGTCATGGTGTTGAGAGAACACACGAACGAGGACAGATGCCATGAGCGCATTACAGAAACTGATGAAGCGGCGAGAAGACGCCGAGGGTTCGGCCGACGCGGCAGAGGCGCGCGCCAGGGAGTTGGCGCTGAGCGATCCTGATGCAGCCACTGCTGCGCTTAAGGAGGCGCAGGACGCATCGATCGACGCGGAGGTCGCCGCGATGGCCGTTGCTGAACAGGAACGGATCGATGCCGAGGATGCAGAGAGCCAGGAGCTTGCGGCTCGCGCACGCGCCGAGCGGGAGCTGCGGGATGTCACTGGTGCGCAGAACGGAGCCGCTCAGAGGTTTGACGCTGCTGCGGCCAGACTGCAGGCAGCATTCGACGAGCTCGAACAGCTAAACAGCAAAGCCGAGGATTTGCGTCGATTAGCCCACCTGCCTGCGAAGCGAGATTTCACTGCGCGGACCGTCGGCCTGACCCGTGCGATGTGGCATGGCTGCCCCGGTGTCGCAAAGCGCCTGCGGCTTGGCTTCGCGCCCGGCAGGGGCCGTGCGCCGCTGGCTGACGCCTACCAGAAGGAGAGATGAGATGCCAAAGAGGAAGAGACGCATGCGGTCGTTCAAGATGGAGGAGATCAGCGCGGTCGACCGGCCAGCGCAAGAGCCCGCTACGGTGACGATCATGAAGCGGGACGATGGGGCCGTGATCGGTGGCATGCTGGAGGCCCTGCACGACGCCGTGCCCAACGGCGAGAAAGCCGCCGTCGCGGCAATCATCGCAAAGCTGGACTCCGGCGAGACGCCCGAGGCCATGGCACGCGAGATGCTGGACCGCGCGAGCTCCCAGCAGGAACGGCTGGTGTCGGCGTTCATGGACGCATCTGGTACGGACAGGGAGTCGGCGCTGGAAGCGGTGAACGGCTCCCGCATCGGTCGCCGCATCGCCGCGCTGATCGGTGCTGCCGAACGCATGATCGCCGATGGCGACGACGCCGAGGATGTCGAGGCGAGACGTCGCGCGACCATGGCAAACATGGCCGCACGGGTCGGCACGACGAGGCTGACCGCAAAGTCTGTCACCGCGACCGCAATCGGCGCTCGGGACGCGACGGACGACGAACTCGACCGACTGGCCAAGGCCCGCGCCGAGCGGACCGGCGAGGGTTTCTACACCGCATATGAGAGAGTGTGTGAGACCGACGAGGGCCTGAACCTGATCGTAAAGCGAGACGGCTTTCACGCGATGGCGATCGGATCGCCGGAGCATGGCCGCTCCCAATCTATATTCAAGGCCGATTTCGAGGAGGACACTGCGATGCGGGGAACCAGCCTGTACAAGAACGCCCAGGCAGGCGTCGACGCCAGAGCCGCGGACGATGCCCTGTTGAAACGTGCGAAGCAGATACAGGTGGAGCGCTGCAACCCCCGCCTGACCCTGTTCGACGCGCTGAACATGGCGAAGGCCGAACTGCCAACACTGGCCAAGGCCGCACGCATCTAGACCGACACGTCGCACTTTTGCCCATCAATGCCCGTGCTCCCGCGGGCATACCCTTATTTCTTCCTCAGGCTCAAATGATGGAGGATTTCCGCTTGCATTTCTCCGAGAATGGGATCGTCGCAATCACGCGACCATCAATTTCTAGTGGAGATGAAGATGGAACCATCAAGACGGAAACTCGGCATCGGCAAAGTCGTTGAAGGCGAGATACTGAAAGGCGCCTGCGACGACGAGGTGCTGGCCGTTGTCAAGAAGCACTTCCCTACTGCGAAGACGAACATCAGGTGCGTCCAATGGTACCGATGCAAACTCAACGTCTCGGGGTACGAGGTGTCTAAGTCGGCGGAAGCCCGGCACATGCCGAACCTCCGCTTGGTAGCGTAGTCGCTCAGGCCTGGTATGCCGTCGGGGTGTATCCGACACCCTGGCGGCCCGCTCCTGAACACGTCCTCAACATACTTGGTTTCCGGGCTCGCGGAAGCCACCGAACGTGGCAGCATGTTCCAATGAAAACGAATATTGGAGGTAGCTGTGCGCGATCTGAACAGGATGACTGCGGCCGAACTAGTCTCACTTCACAATGCGAGATGCCCAGCCGAACAGCGGATCACGAAGCAGTGGAAGGCTTCCAAGCGCGATTTGATAGAACGTATCGGCGCTATAGGCGAACATTGCATCGATGATCGCATATTCAATACGGCCGAGCAGTCGAAGATCGGCAGCAAAGAGCCTTTGCCCGCAACCAGAACGACCGTCGGCACGATGGCCGAGACACTTTTATCAGGGCTCAATGGCCTTGAACTGACCTACGAGGAAATCGCTACCCAGATCAGACGCGACATCAGTGGATCAACGACAACTGCGCAATGCGTCCGCTGGTATGCATCGAAAATTCGACAACGTGGTGGAATCGTCCGAGTGCGCCGCAGCCCTCGATCCACCGACAACTGATCAGTGTGGTTGTGATCTACTCTCGATTAGGGCCCGCAAAGTCGGCCTTCTTCCTACACTTGGCGCGCTGACGCGCACTTGCGACTACGGCATATTCATAATCACAAATTCAGAGAGCTACGCTCTGAATGCCATTTTTTCTGCTCTATCTACATAAAATATCGATATGCGAAATTCAAAATATGAATAAAAACAATGATATAAAGCCACATTCACATCAAATTTCAATAGATTCAGAGAGGCGCGCTCTGATATCATCTCTTGACTTTGAATCTCTAGTCAGCAACCTTCACGCCGACCATACTCGGAATGAAGAAATGAAGCTGACCCAAGATATTGCGATCCAGAATGAGAACGTTGCGGAGTGTATGGCTCGCGGGGTGATAGAAGTGGCCAACGATAGGGTCACCTATCATCTAAACCAAAAAAAGTCCTATGCATGGGGTGATCCGGAGGAATGGGTTCGGTGCATCGCCATTGCGAACCTCGTAATCGACAAGAAGTATCCAGCAACACAGATGCGTGTGGAAGTACAAGTTCCGCGCCGCACACCGAGCGACTATGCGGATATCGTGGTTTACACCGACGAAGTCTGTAAGTCGCCGTACCTCGTTGTGGAATGCAAGAGTGATCCGCAATCAAGAGGAGACCGAGATCAGGGCATTGAACAATTATTCGGAAATGCGAACTCACTGCGAGCACCTCTGGGGCTTTACGATGAGTATGGTGATTCCCGTTTCTTCGATGTTGCCAATTTCGAGCCGACAGAGCGTCAAAACAATGTGCTAGGTGGGCGCGACGCATTACCTGAGCAGTTTGGAGAAGTACCAGCTTACACATACATCGCTGGAAGTGATGCTGACATTCATCCAGTTGCCTCAAGCATCCTTGAAGCAAAGATCAAGCGTGTACATTCGCTAATATGGGCCGGGGGCAAACGCGACCCGCTGACCTCATTCGACGAATGGAGCAAGCTGTTGTTCGCGAAAGTCGTGGATGAAAGGAATCGACGCTCAGGCGAGTTCCGCCATTTCCAAGTTGGAACCAAGGAAACTACCGCAGCTGTGGCAGGGCGTGTTCATTCGCTTTTTGCGCAGGCTAGCAAACAAGACCCAACAATTTTTCCGGCAAACACACGTATTCGCCTAACAGACAAGAAAATCTACGAGATCGTACTAGTTCTTCAGGAAGTGAGTTTTCTGAGAACAGATGTTGATAGCATCGGTGCCGCCTTCGAGAATTTCTTCGGTGCGGTCTTTCGTGGAGAGCTTGGTCAGTACTTCACAATGAGGCAGTTATCCCGGTTTACAGTCGCTATGCTCGGCATTGGAGAAACTGACTACATTGTCGATCCAACAGCAGGCAGCGGTGGATTCTTACTCGAGGCGCTTTTGCAGGTTTGGCACAAGATAGACCGAGAGTACGAAGGCCAACCTGAAAACGAAATCAATCGAGCGAAAATGGATTTTTCGCGTAACAATGTCTACGGGATCGAAATCCACGATATCCTTGGTCGAATCTGCAAGATAAATCTGCTGCTACACCACGATGGACATACCAATGTTGAAGCAGATCGCTCATGCTTGGATAACGTATTCTCCCACGCACGTCTGAATCCCCCTAAGGACAAATTCACTAAGCTGTTCGGAAACCCACCTTTTGGAGACGAGGTGCAAGCCGGAGATGATGATCACTTAGGTTCGAACACGCTCCATTCATTCGTGGTTGCTGAGAATAGAACTAAGGTTGCCTCTGAACACGTCGTGTTAGAACGTTCGATTGAATTGCTAGAGCCTGGTGGTGAACTGGGGCTAATTCTCCCTGATGGTCTTTTTAACAACCAGGGAGAACAGAGTAACTGTCCTGCGGTGAGGCGCTATCTGGCTAAGAACGGTTTCATCGAAGCAATTGTCTCACTTCCTGATTATGCGTTTCGGAAGTCGGGAGCACAGAATAAGACCTCCATCCTATACTTCCGTAAATTTGAGAAATGGCAGAAGACAGCATTCGATCAAGCGCATAAGGATGCCGTTGGCGAAGGAGCAACGGACATAGAAGCGATTGAAAGCGCCCTTAGTGCTTTGGAGTACAGAGTGTTTCTGGCAGAGGCCAATTGGGTTGGTTACACACCCACAGGAATCCACTCGGAGAAAAACGACCTGTATCGCGGTTCGGCAGGAGGCAGATTAGTAAAGGATCAGAGTGGAACAATATTAGGGGAATACTGGGCATTTCAAGCCAATCCACAAAACTATGAAGGCCGCAAGTCTCCTGATTGCATGGCGATCTCTGCAGTCGACTTATGGAGAGCTCATCCAAGTCATCGGCTTGATCCAAAGTATCACTTGTTTAAGCGAGAAGAACAGAATGTTGTTCCTGAGGGTTGGGTGAAAGTACCTATCCGAAATGTTCTCAGTCGTCGAATGGAACAAATAAACCCAGAGAATCATCCAGACCAGCAAGTGGTGGTAATGACCCTTGGCCAAAACGGCGAAATTCGACCACGTGAGGCAGGTAAGGGCCGCAATCCGCCAGAATGGTTAGGTATGTACTTTGAGGATAGTCCGTCAACTTGGTTCGCGGCTCGCGAGGGTGATGTTGTATTCAGTTCTATCGATCTTTGGAAAGGTTGCGCATCAGTGGTCCCGGCTGAGTTCGATGGCGCGCTCGTGACAAAAGAATTCCCTATCTATGAGATAACAGACGAGCGCCTTGATCCTGTTTTCCTCTCTTGCCTATTGAGAAGTCGCTACTATCAACGCGCCTTCCGAGCAATCACAACTGGACATAGCAATCGCCGCCGCACACAAGTCGGCGATTTTGAAGACTTAGAAATTGCTTTTCCACTTGAGCAAGAGACACAGAAATCACTCATAGCTGGCCTAGTGAATGCAAGACGGGGGCAGCGTGAAGCATTAGACTTGATGTCTCGAGCAATGATGACTTTCAATGATGCATTAGACGGTCGCGGCGATGAAGCGATTCCAATAGTCGATGCTGACGCGGAGATGGAGGACGGCTGAATACAAATAATCTTCGAGAGACGTTGTATTCAATCTTTACATAGAGGATGGTGTCCCCGACAGGATTCGAACCTGTGGCCCCGAGATTAGGAATCTCGTGCTCTATCCAGCTGAGCTACGGGGACCCAATCCACGTGTATCAAAGAGGCCCATTTTCCGCCACCCAATTCAGTAAATAATCGGCCGTTCGGTACTTATCCGGTACTCGGACCTACGCCCCTCGACGCAACGCCTTGAACCGCTTACGCTTCTCGCCCGGCGGTCGCCTGATTCCTAATCCTGGGGCCGCAGGTTCGAATCCTGCCGGGCGCACCACGCTCTCATGCAGCGAAGCGATAGAGCAAACACAAGACAGATCCAGGATTTCATCCTCGCCCGGGTTCGAACTTTCTCCCTCCGAGGCGCGCCATCCTTGGATTGAGCGACCCCTTACTTAAGACCCATGCAGTTCGCGTAATAGGTCACGGTGGCGGGCCAGTCTGAGAAGATGCCTTTGACGCCGACGTCCTGCGCCAGCGCATCGATATATTCGTACATCACGCCGTCGCCGTCCGTGATGGCGGCGATCGACTGATAGTACCAGCCGCCGCCCCGGACCAGGGGGCCGGACCGTTCCAGGGTCCAGGTGATGATCTTGAGACCCGCTTCCTTGGCCTGCACGGCCAGCGCGGAGGGAACGATTTCACGCCCTTCCAGCGTGACCAGCATCCATGTCGGCGGGGCGATGTACTGCACGCCCATGGATTTGAGCTCGTCCATCGTGTGCGGCCAGGTGGCCGGATCCATCGGCGAATAGCCGTTCAGTCTGTACTCGTCCATCAAATAGACCGCCTGCGCGCCGAATTCGGGCTCCGCCTCGATCCAATAGAGCACGTCTTCCAGATTGAAGGACTGCAGCCAGACGTCCGAGGGATCGACGCCTGCCGCCTTGTATTCATCGACCAGCTTCTGCGCGTAGTCCTGCTGGCTGAAGCCGTTGAACGGCATCTCGACCGACGGTGCCTTCAACTCCGGTGTGAATTTGGCGCCCAGCGACCTGAACAGCTTGATCGATTCCGCATGGGTCATGAGCGTGGCGGGCTCCGCCGCATAGAGATTGGTTCTCCAGTCCGCCGTCCCGCCCAGATAGGCCTCGACCGTGGTGGCCGAGCGATCCGCTGCGTCCATCTTCGGCGTCAGGGTGCGGTATTCCGCGAGCGTGATCTCGGACGTGCGGCATTCGGCAGACGCGGGCGCGCCGCCCCGCGCCGGGGAGAAGGGTTTGACACAGCGCGATGCCAGCGGCGTTGCGAGAATGTTGGTCGTGGTGTGCAGATCGTTCTGGGCATGGCGGCAGACCAGTGCGAGGTCTTTGGTGAAGGTGACGTCGCATTCCAGAATGCCGGCCCCCATCCGGGCCGCCGCCAGATTGGACTCGACCGTATGTTCCGGGAATTGCATCGGCGCGCCGCGGTGGCCGATGGAGAAGAGCGATGTCGAAGCTTCCTGGCCGGCGCAGGACTGAAGCCTCTCCTTCAACGGACCGTCGCTCATCCGGTCGATCAGGTAATAGGGACGCGGCCCGTACTCCACCCGGCCCACAGGGTCCGCGAGAACGGGTTCGGCCGCCAAGGCAACCACCACGAGGGCGAGAATGCGAAACAGGGTTTCCAACTGAATGACTCCTACCAACAAGCCTTACTGCAAGGTACGGGCTTCGCGTGACATGCGCGCGATGCTTTTGTGACCATGGCGCGCGCGGCGTGTCGCTCATGATTCCAAGCATCGTCTCGGCTCTTATCCAAATCCCCTCCGACCCGAAACAGATCGCTCATTCTACACACGCGCGCCGAAGGCTCCCTCTCGACGTTAGATAGGGTAATCAAAGGAACCGCCAACCTTTGGACTTTACGCTCCATAGGCTTCACCACATCACGTTCGAGGCAGGCGATCCGCGCAGTCCCTACCAACCGGTTTCCGATGCCGCGCCCTCCTCATCGTCTCTATCGCTGCTGATCCAGACAGTCTTGGCGCCGGCTTTCTTCAGCAAGGCGATGAGGGACCACAACGCTTTGGTTTCGGCACTGCCAAAATCTACATGGATCAGTTTGCCGTCCAAATGGAACGAGTGGATGACGTTGTCCAGCCCTTCCTCCCCCTGGTACTGCCGCTCCCCCTCCAGGTCGAACCAGGCGTCGAACCAATCCTTCAGGGCATCCTCAAACCCGGAAAGGTCCGCATCGTGCCGGATCCTGATCTCGTCCCAGGCGGTCGAGGTCAGCGAGACGATCAACCCCTCGGTCTCCGCGACCATGGGTGAGAATTTGAGGACATAAGACGCCCCGAACTCAATGAACTGGGGGTCCGGGTTCGACGCCAGGAAATCCACGCAATACAGGTTCTCATACAGACCGCTGGGACCGTCGAGCTCAAGTCTTACCTCCGGCGCGACGGGATGGTCCTTGGCGGCCATTTCCCGCGCCGCTTCCTTGAATTGATCGACATAATGATTGCGCAGACGCTCGACAAAAGACCTGAACTCAGCTTCCGACACCCACACCTTGGCGTCGGCCGAGACCCGCCGCTTGCCGATAAGCGATTTGAACCAGGACGGGAGTGCCTTTTCTTCGTCCATGACGAAAACCCGGATCCTTTCTTCGTCGCCCCACCATGCCACATGCACATCTCGCACGCTGCGGGGCGGGGTGGCAGGCCGCCTGCCGAAACAGATCCTCTATACACCCATAACGAACAAAATAACAACTTTATAAGAACAAAAGGTGTATTTTAGTTTCTCGATAGGCTTGCGCCATCATTCCCCGCGTTTCCGCTTACAGAGCCCTTGCTAGCGACCGATCTTTAGCGCCTGCCCGAGTACTTGCTCGATCTCGGCCACCGTCGCCGGGCGTGGATTGGTCCCGGCGGCGGCGTCCTGCGCGGCTTTCCGGGCGACCGCAGGGGCGCAATCCGTCGGCACGCCGATATCAGCAAGGGTCTTGGGGATGTCCAGATCGTCGAGAAGCGCACACACGGCGGCGTAGAACCCGTCGAAAGACTTGTCCGGCACGCCCATTGCGTCCGCCAATGCCGGAACCTGCGCCGCAATCGCAGGCGCGTTGAAACGCAGCACGGCGGGAAGCACGATCGCATTGGTCAGGCCGTGATGGGTATCGTATTCGGCGCCGACCATGTGGCTGATCGCATGGACCAGGCCCAGGCCCTTGAGGAAGGCGATGCCCGCCAGGCAGGATCCCACCAACATGCCGCCCCGGGCCTCCAAATCTTCGGGCGCCGAGACCGCTTTGCGAAGCCAATGGTGGATCAGGCGCAGCCCCTCGAGCGCCACCCCATTACACAGTGGGTGAAAAGATGGCACGCAATAGGCCTCGATCGCATGCACCATGGCGTCGCACCCGGTCCAGGCTGTAAGGCGCGGCGGCAAACCGACCGTCAGGGTCGGGTCGAGCAGCGCCACGGTGGGCTTCAAACCCGGATGCCAGGCACAATATTTCATCATCCGCGCGGTGTCGGTCACCATGGCGGTGCTGTCGGTCTCGGCCCCGGTGCCGGCGGTGGTCGGCACCGTGATCAATGGCGGAAAGGCCGCGGGCGGCACAAGGTTCGGCACCGGCGCGTCATAGTCGAATTGCCTAAGGTCGAGGTCGTTGCCCGCGACAAGGCAAACAGCCTTGCCCCCGTCCATGCCGCTGCCGCCGCCGATGGCGATCACCCCGTCATGACCGCCGGCCCGGAACTGCGCCCGGCCCGTCTCAATTTCTGTATCCCGAGGATTGGGAGAGATCTCCCCATACAGTGCGGCCCGTAAGCCCGCATCGCGCAGGCAGCGTAACGTGTTTTCGATGAAGGGCAGGTCCCGGCTGCCGCTGTCCGTCACGATCAACGGACTGCTGATGCCGGCGCGGGCCGCGAAGCCGGCGATTTCCCGCAACCGTCCCGGTCCATAGGCCAACGGTATGGGAAAGGACCAATCCGCGGGTTCCAGAAAACTCATCGCACCCCTCCGGCCTTTCGATCTCCCCAACAGGCGGTACCTGGCCAACGGCAGAGCCACCGCAGGCAAGATCCGGGTCCGCCCCAGGCCCGGATCGGACGCCATTTCAATTGGATCAGGAAAAGACCGGTTTGGCGACCGTTAGGATGGCGCAGGTGCCGACCGCGCAAAAGAAAACCCGGCCCCCTATGGCGGGACCGGGTCAATTCCTCGCGGAAAGCCTTGCCGGACCGGCCGGTCCGGCAAGGATCGCGCCAACGGTTACTTAAGTTTGGCGAGCGACAGCGGCACGGAGTACCGTTCGCACCAGACGTAGAACTCGTTGTAGTTCGACAGGTTGATGTTCGACGGCACTTCGAAGGTCTGCGACCCTTCCAGTTTGGTCAGCTTCACGAAGGTGGTGGCCTTGTCGTAGCTGCCGTTGCTGCCGAAGCCCAATTGCGGGTCCGGCGCGCCCGGGAATTTGAAATCGTCGCTGAGAACGACCAGCGTCTTGCCGCCGGACTTCTTGATCGTGACGCCGCCGACAGTGGTGTACTTCTCTTTGCCGTCAATCACGCTGAACTGGCCGGACAGATCCCCGGCGGCGGCCGGCGTGGCGAATGCTGCAAGTGCAAGGGCAACGAAGCCAAATACGATTCTGGTCATGTAATCCTCCCAAGAGGTCGGTGTTGATGTGTTACCGGCCATATACGAAATTAACCTTAGGCAAAAAAGGGTCTCGCGCAGTTTGCACGCGCTTGTGACTTGCCGTGTTCACTATGGGTCTGCCGTCTTCCGACTAGATTCACGGAACCACCCGGCATAATCTCACCGTCAAAGGAATACAGGGCGGGACTTGGCTTTGACGGATTTACCCATCATCGATGCACATCACCATTTTTGGGATTTGGGAATGAAAAAGCATCCCTGGCTGATCCGACCGGACCCGATCCCGTTTCGATATGGAGACTATGGGGCCATTCGCCGGAACTTTCTGGTCGAGGATTATCGGGCGGCGTCGGCAGACCACAATGTCGTTAAGACCGTGCATATGGAAGCTGAATGGGACCCGTCCGATCCGGTGGGCGAGACCGAGTGGCTGCACGCCCTGCATGACAGAACCGGCTACCCGCACGCGCTAATCGGTCAAGCCTGGTTCGCCCGCAGCGATATCGAGGCGGTGTTGAAAGGGCACACAGCCTTTCCCCTGATGCGCAGCATCCGCCAAAAACCGGCCGCCGCGCCTTCCCCGGACGCCTTTACACCGGGACTTCCCGGGTCGATGGCCGATCCCGCGTTCCGGGCAGGATACGGGCTGCTGGCGCGCTTCGGGCTGCACTACGACCTGCAGACGCCCTGGTGGCACCTTGGCGAAGCGGCCGACCTGGCCCGGGATTTCCCCGACACCCTGATCATTCTGAACCATACCGGCTTGCCCGCGGACCGCAGCCGCGCCGCGCTCGCCGCCTGGCGGGAAGCGATGGAAGTCTTCGCGCACCAACCCAACACCGCGGTCAAGATTTCCGGGATCGGTGTCCCCGGCGAGGCCTGGACGGCCGACCTGAACCGGGAGGTCGTTCTGGATGCCGTCCGCATCTTCGGCCCGAACCGGGCGATGTTCGCGTCCAACTATCCGGTCGACTCGCTGTGCGGCGGCTTCGATGAGATCTTTTCCGGCTTCAAGGAAATCGTCGGCGGCTTGCCTGCCGGCGATCAACGGGCCTTGTTCCACGACACGGCGGAGCGCCTTTACCGTCCCGTCTAGCTTAAACGGATTCCGCAGGGTCGAGCAATTTCAACACCGAGGTGGCGTCCAACTCGCCATATCCTTTCGAGATCAGGATGCGATAGAGCGACGCTGTCTGACTGGAGATCGGCGTCGGGCTCTTGAGCGACTTGGCCAGATCCTGAACCATGTCCAGATCCTTGAGCACCTGACGGGCATAGCCGGCCGGCTCGAAATCGCGTGCGATCATGCGCGGAAACATCGCTTTCAACAGGTTCGATCCGGCATGGCCCGGGGCCAGCGCGTCGGGAATCTTGGCGGCGTCGATCCCGCCGGCTTCCGCCAGGGCGAGGGCTTCGGCAAGCACCGCGAAGTTGTTCAAGACCAAAACCTGGTTCACCATCTTGGCAACCTGCCCGGACCCGGCCGGACCGAAATGGGTGAAGGTTGCGGCGACATCTGCCATCAGAGGGGCGATCTGCGCGATATCGGCGTCTTCACCGCCCGCCATCACAGCCAGCGTGCCTGCGCGCGCAGCGGGAGGCCCGCCCGAGACCGGCGCATCGACCAGCCCGCATCCCGATTGGTCGCGCAGCCGCATGGCAAACGCGCGGGCTTTCTCTACAACCGTCGTTGAGAGGTCGATCACTGCTTTTCCGGCGACGTCGGATCCGGCGACCCCGTCCTCCCCGAACAACACCGCCTCAACAGCGGCCGTATCGATCACACAGATCAGAATGATGTCGCTGGCCGCCGCAACGGCGGCTGGAGAGGTTGCACCGGTCACACCATGCGCGGCCGCGGCGCTGACTTTCTCGGCATCGATATCGTACCCGGTGACCGAATACCCACACTCGACCAGACGCGCGGTGCACGCCTGCCCCATCAGCCCCAGTCCAACAAAACCAATCCGCGGCTTTTCGCTCATCCGCTCCTCCTCATCGCCTTTTTTCGTTGATTTGCGTTCTCAGGAATCCCGGCGCACAGCCGACGCCGCCATCGCGGCACAGATCTTAAGCGCGTTACGCATCGAATCGGGCTTCGCGACCCCCTGTCCGACGATGTCGTACCCGGTTCCATGGCCGCAGGTCGTCACCGCCACGGGCAGCCCGCCCAACACCGTCACACCTTCGGCGAAGCCGAGCAGTTTCATCGCGATTTGTCCTTGGTCATGATACATCGTCACCACCGCATCGAAGTCGCCGCTCCGCGCGCGCACAAAGACCGTGTCGGATGGAAACGGACCGTCTGCGGCGATCTGCGCCGCGCGGGCGCGGTCGACCGCCGGGGTTATGACCTCAATCTCCTCCATTCCGAAATTGCCGCCGTCCCCGGCATGGGGGTTAAGCGCCGCGACGCCGATCCGCGGCCGCTCGGCGCCGGCGGAGCGCAACGTCTCGTGGGCGAAGCCGATGGCGTCAAAAACCGTGTCGACCGTTATGTCGTTCGCCACGTCCTTCAGGGGCACATGCGATGTGACCCTCGTTGTCCAAAGCCCGCTGCCGTTCGGCGCGTCGAGCCCGGGCAGCACATTGAGTTCCCCGACCGTCCCCGCATAGTCCAGCACATCGGCCAGGTACCGCATTTCATCTTCTGTATCGAGTCCGCCCAGATGCATAGCTTCCTTGTTCAAGGGCGCGAACAGCACACCATCCGAGTCGCCCGCCACGACACGCCGGACGGCATGGGCCAACAGGGCCAGCATCTCGCGACCGGCACCCGCCGTCGCGCGGCCGGGTGTGGTTTCCAGCTCGGGCTCGGGCGTAAACGCTTCAATCCGGGTCAGCGCCGGATCAAGCGCCACCCCAGCCGCCGCCGCGCCTTCCTGCAGCACCGCCGGATCGCCCAGCACCTCAAGGTCCGCCAGCGCGTGCGCCTCATCCTCTACCAAAAGACGCGCGGCCAGTTCCGGCCCGATACCGTTTCGGTCTCCCAACAGAATGGTTATGCGCGGCGCCATACTCTGATCTCCCGAAATTCCAACTGCGCGAGTTCAGCAGGTTCTCGCAACGGTTCGCAAGACCCGATTTGCGCCAAGGCTGTTGCGCGCGGCGCCCTGCATTTGCAACGCCTGACTGTCAACTGGCATTGACAATCGAGGGAAAATATGTCTAAACTTTATCCATAAAAATAAAGGGGTCAGCCACGCGCCGGTGACCCAACTTGATCCGGGCGGCAGGCCAGTGGGGGGCATGGACGACACGGTCAAATCCGGTCACGCAGTTGACTCGAAAATCTCGGCCAAAACCGTATCGAGACAGCCTGAAAACTTGAGCGGATCTGAAATCCAGTCCTTGTGTGATGTTATCCACAGCAAGCTTATCCCTGAACTTTGCGCCACACAGAACACCGGGCAAGACATCGACGGCGTTTCGCCGCTTGGACTTACCCTTGCAATCTCCAATGAGGACTGCGCCAGGCTTAAAACCGCCGTGGTTGGGGGGCACGCCAAGGACGCCGTTTCCGTCTTGAACCGCATCCTGGACGCGGGCGTTGCGGTTGAACGGATCTATCTGGATCTGCTGGCGCCGATCGCCCGCGACCTCGGCGAGAAATGGAAACGGGATGAGCTGAGTTTTTTGGATGTCACAGCCGCGCTCGTTATCCTGCAGTTACTGTTGCACGCGGCGGACCGCCGCACACCGCCGGCAGCGCCAAGCGCGGGGACGAACAAGGTGATTGCCCTGGCCCGTGTGCCCGGCGATCAGCACATGTTCGGCATCCTCACCGTAGCCCGTTTCTTTGAACGGGCCGGCTGGCAAGTCATGGGCGGCCCCGACAAGGAATACACCGATGGTTTCATCCGGAGTACGGCGGCAAACGCATGCTCCGTCGCGGGCGTGTCAGTCGGCAGCGAAGCCAAACTGAGCAGCGCCGCGGACGTGATCGCAAAACTGCGCGCGCAGTGCCGGGCCACGGATTTGACAATCATTGTCGGTGGGCCGGTCATCACTCAGAACCCACCCTTGGCGGGCGCACTGGGTGCCGATGCCATGGCCGAAGATGCGCGGCGCGCGGTGACGGTTGCGGAAAGCTTGGTTTGACGCTGCAGCCAGCCGCGTGAACTTCAGCGTCCTGCGGCAGCGCCCTATCGAACGCCCGCCTTCTCATACAATGGGTAAAGGCTGTCGAGCGTCCATCGCACACTGACTGTGGTCCCGATATCCGGTTCGCTGTCGATGGCAAGAACACCACCCCGCGCCGCCGCTAGTTTACAGCAGATATACAGCCCCAAACCTGCACCTCGGCCCGGGCGCTGGGCGACATAGGCATTGCCGGAAAGAAACGGTTCCCCGACACGGGCGACAACCTCCGCCGGCATTCCGCACCCATTGTCCGACACGGACAGGATCAAGCTGTCCCCATCCTGAACGGACCAGTCGACCGCGATCCTGCCGCCGTCGTCCACATGCCGGCTGGCATTGGCGACCAGATTGTTCAGTATCTGCATGGTTGTGCGTTTTTCGGCAAGAATGCTGCTTGGAACGTCGTCGGATGCCGATGCGGTGATCGAAAGGTTCTTCTTCTGGGCAATGTGATCGAAGCCGCGCAGGAGGTCCTTGGAGAAGGCCAGCGGATCGAACCTTTCGTCATCGAAGCTGACGGCCCCGCTCTCCAGTTTGGCCATGTCCAACACGGCATCGACAATGGTGAGCAGCTGTTGCCCGCTGTTATTGATAATCTCGATATAGTCTTTGTACTTCGCGTTCCCGATTTCGCCGAACACTTCGGTCTGAACCATTTCAGAGAAACCGACGATCGCATTCAGCGGCGTCCGCAAGTCATGGCTCACGCTTGCGAGGAATTCGGATTTAAGCTGCGCCGATGTCTCCGCCGCTTCCTTGGCAAGGTTCAGGGCGTGCTCGTTCTTCTTGATCTCGGTAATGTCGCTTTGCACGCTGACGAAACCGCCATCCGCCATCGGGCGGTCGTTGGTCCGGATCCAGCGTCCGTCCTTCAGGCGAACCGTGAACGACCCTTCTAGGCGCTTGCGGTACTCGGCCTTGCGGGCCAGATAGGCGTCGCCGCCGCCATATTCGTCGCCCACCGCGACGTTTCCACGTTCGATATCGATCCGGCCGAGAGCGGCGAAGTGAACGCCCGGGCGGACCTCGTCGACGGTATAGCCGTAAAGCTCGCGGAAGTTCCGGTTGCAAGCCACCAATCGGCCGTCCCGGTCATACACAACGATGGCTTCGGAAATGTTTTCGATCGCGGCGGCGAGCACTCCCTGGCAATCGGTCAGGGCCAGTTGGGCTCGCAGGTGCGCGCATTCCTGGCGCAGGCTGTTCAGTTCCTCGGTGAGATCACGCGCCTTCCCCTCACCTCCCGCCAAGGGTGAGACCGGGGCATGCTTTACCTCGCCGTTCATCTTAGTCCCGCACAGTCTCTAACAGTTCAAAACCACGCATCCGCAAACAACACGCCTACCTTCCGGCCCGTGTTACAAAGATCGGCACGTGTTTACACAAAAGCAATGCCCTGCGGCCAGTATGGGATTTATTAGTTTATAATGAATGAATGCGGTGACTGTGCTGTCCGGATCAGGCCTTCGGGGAATTCCCGTATGTCTTGCGGACTTCAGGCAGCGATTCCCGCACGTAAATCGCCGCCCTCAACGGCCTCATCCAACAGCGCAAGGCAGACCAGCGACCGCCCAGCGTAAAACTGGGCGCGAAGACCGGTCACCCGTGTGCAAGAACCCGGCAAGCCCCACCATGCGCCGCCTGTCACCGGTATGGCCACCGCTCAAAACTCGGCACGCTCCGCTCCGTATTGGGCGGCGGTTGGTGTCTGATTCTCAGAAATTCCCGCCATCAACCCGAAACTCCTGGCCGGTACATCCCCGCGATGCGCCGGAAGCCAAGAACAGGACCATCTGGGAGACATCCTCTTCAACCATGACGCGCTTCAGACACTGGCGGGAGAGGATCGCTGCCTTATCCTCTTCGCTGATCCAATCCCTCAACTGACGTTCCGTCAGGATCGCGCCCGGCAATACCGAATTGACGCGAATGCCATCCACCCCGAAATCGCGCGCCAACGACCGTGTCAGACCGAATGCTGCGGCCTTGCAGGATGAATAGACCGCCAGGTCGGCAATGCCCTGCCAAGGGGCGATCGAACCGAAGTTGACGATCGATCCACCTCCCCGCGCCGCCATGATCGGATGGGCGGTCTGGGCCGCGAAGAACTGATGGGACAAGTTGACGTCGACAAGCTCCCGCCAAAGCGCCGGCGTGACCTCCGGCACCTTTACCCGCAAGTCGCGGGCTGCATTACTCACCAACGCGCCCAGTCCGCCTGCATGGTCAGCGAATTCCTGGATTGCCGCCTGATAGCCGGCGGTTTCCGTCACGTCGCATTCCTTGAAGAACGGTTTGTTTCCGGTTTGCCGCTCTATCGCTGCCGCCAAGGCATGCCCCGCCTCGCCATTCACATCCACGAACCCGACAATGCTGCCTTGCTGCGCGAAAGCACGGGCGATGGCCTTCCCGATCCCTGTCGCGCCGCCCGACACGAACACCGGCAGATCCCTGAGGTCGGGATAGGTCGGTCCGGCGGCGTCCTTGTTCTCTGTCATGAACCAGCCTTTCGATCAGCGTGCTTGCGGACGATCTCGGGGCCCGCATCCCCCTGCCGCCACCGATAGTGATGCCCACGCTCTACACGCGCTTCGGCGGACTGTGTCCCATCCGGCCAGCGCACTTGAAGCATGCCGAAAGCCGCATTGCCCAATCCGGCGTGAAACGGCGTCAGGCCGCTGCCTCCGTGTCCGCCACCCACGGCTATATCCCGCTCGATCCGATCGTCTTCCGTTGTCAGGGTAACGCGGGCGCCCACGGCGAACCGGTTGCGCCCCAGACCAACAAAATCGACCGTTGCGGCAGCCGGCATCACCTCACAGTCGCTGTTGTGGAACAGGCTCACCGGTTGGTTTCGGTTGACCACCAGAATGTCGAGACAGCCGTCCCCGTCCGCATCGAACACAGCCCCGCCGCGGCCGGTTCGGTCCAATGCCAGCCCGGCCTTGTCGCCCGTTTCGATGAAGGTGCCGTTGCCGGTACCCAGCAAGAGTGAGTCGGGGTCGAACGCAGCGAACTGCTTCATCCGATCCACATTACCTTTAACGATCAGCAGATCGTCCCGCGTGTCGTTGTTCAGATCTGCGAATGAGACGTGCCAGGATGTCGAAGGTCGGACGTCGCCGCCCGTATAGGGTCGTTGCGCAGCGGCCCCACGCGGCCAGGATTCGTTTGCATAAGACGGCCGACCGTCCTTAGGATCTACGCGTACATAAAGGCGATTTTCCGCCATGTTGGTTGCGGCGATCTCCGGATGGCCGTCGCCGTCGAGGTCGGACGCCGCAAGGCCCATGCCCCAGATCCGCTCCGCCCGCCACCCGTCCGACTCTCCATAGTGGCGTTGGCCGTCAGCTAGGGAAACAAGCTGCTCCGCGCCATCCGGATCCGCATACTGCCGGTCATTGGAAACGCGTAGATCGGCGTTTCCGTCGCCCCGCCAATCAAGGAACAAAAGCGAGAGAGCACAGTGGCTTGGTGTCAACGGCTCCGGTTTCCGATAGGCCGTTCCGCCGTTCGGGGCCGCCAACGCCGGAAAAACGACATTGGTCGATTCGCAGTTGCCGGTTTTCTGTAAAGCTTGATCGCGTTTGACATAGTTCCCGAACACCAGAACGGGCGGGCGGTCTTGCGACGCCCAGTCCGCCGCAAAGGCCGTCGTCCAGGTGCCGGTTTCCGTAAGCATCCAGGTTTCCGTTACATCGGAAAAGCGGCATGAACCCTCGTTTCGCAAGACAAGGTTCTGGCCAAAGCGTGTGATGACCAGATCCCCACGACCGTCGCCGTCGACATCGAGTGCATAGACGCCGGTCGCTCCGGCCGCCTGTTGCCCGAGCGCCCGCGAAAACCCGTTCCGCCGCGCGAAAGCAACATCGCCCGGACCGGCCGATCTGTTCACAAACAGGGCGACCGGCGCTAGACCGCCTGCGATCGCCAAATCCATGTCACCGTCGCCGTCACAGTCGAACGCCGCCGCACCGCCCCCAACGACAAGGTCGGCGTCTGCTTGAAAGGCGTGATCCACCCCACTCTGCCCGGCGACTTCAACGAAATGCGGCACAACCGGCGCCGGCCCGCCAGATTTTTCATCCGGCACAGCGCATCCGCCAACCAGGACCGCCGCCGTCGCCGCAGCCGCCAATTGCCGGCTCATCACACCTTGGATTCTCCTGTGTTTTTTCCCTGTAAGCATCAGCCCTTTTCCAAATCTGAATTTATAATTTGACCTGAGATCGTGGCTGAGGCAAGATAATTTCGACCCTCGAAATAAATAGAGCGCCCAAGAGCGTCATAACAATCGAACGGTCCGGAACTAAGGAGAGGCAGGAAATGCTAGGCAAATCGATAGTGAAGGCGGCCGCCCGTGCCGTCGCGGCGGCAGCTATCGCCGCAACACCCTTCGCAACCCAAGCGGCCGATATCACGGTCGGCGTCAGCTGGTCGAACTTTCAGGAAGAACGCTGGAAAACAGACGAGGCCGCCATTAAGGCCGCGCTGGACAAAGCCGGGGCCACCTATATCAGCGCGGATGCGCAAAGCTCCACGGCGAAGCAACTCACGGACGTCGAAAACCTGATTGCGCGCGGCGCGACCGCCTTGATCATCCTAGCGCAAGACGCCACAGCGATCTCTCCCGCCGTCAGGAGAGCCGTCGCTGAAGGCATTCCCGTGGTGGGCTATGACCGGCTCATCGAGGATCCGGACGCTTTCTACATCACCTTCGACAATGTCGAGGTTGGGCGCATGCAGGCACGTGCCGTTCTGGCGGCGCAGCCGAAAGGCAACTACGTCTTCATCAAGGGCAGCCCGCAGGATCCGAATGCCGACTTCCTGCACGGCGGCCAGCTTGAGGTCCTGCAAGCGGCCATCGACAAGGGCGATATCAAAGTCGTCGGTGAGCAATATACCGATGGCTGGTTGCCCGCGAACGCACAACGCAACATGGAGCAGATCCTGACGGCAAACGACAACGCGGTCGATGCGGTCGTGGCCTCCAACGACGGCACCGCCGGCGGTGTTGTCGCTGCCCTCACGGCGCAAGGCCTGGAAGGGATCCCGGTTTCGGGTCAGGACGGGGACCATGCCGCACTGAACCGCGTCGCCCTGGGAACCCAGACGGTTTCGGTCTGGAAGGATGCGCGTGATCTGGGCCGGCGCGCCGCCGAGATTGCCATTGAACTGGCGAAAGGCACCGCCATGAACGCCGTTTCCGGCGCACAGGCCTGGACCAGCCCGGCCGGCAAGACGATCAACGCCGTCTTCCTCGCGCCGGTGCCCGTGACCCGCGACAATCTCAATGCGGTGGTCGATGCCGGCTGGATTGAAAAGGCCGCGGTCTGCAAAGGCGTAAAAGCCGGCACGGTCGCCGCCTGCGACTGACGCGCCGGGATTTGGGTCCCGGCATCGCGGACGGCGCGCCGGGACCCGCTCCCTTCCGATCTACACCGACTGACTTGGCAGGATCATGACTGCAACAGAAGACCCTACCCAGAATCACGGCGGCGACGCGGACTCCGGCATTGTCGGACGCCTTGTGCGAACCATGGAGTTGGATGTCCGTCTCCTGGGCATGATTGCCGCGCTGTGCGTGATCTGGGTAACGCTGGATTTGCTGACGGGCGGACGGTTCCTGACGCCGCGCAACATGTTCAACCTCTCGGTCCAGACGGCCTCGGTCGCCGTCATGGCGACAGGCATGGTCTTCGTGATCGTGGCCCGGCATATCGATCTCTCGGTCGGCGCGGTCCTCGGCGTCATTGCCATGGTGATGGGCGTGTTGCAGGCCGAGATCCTGCCTGAATTTCTGGGGTTCAATCACCCGGCAACATGGATCATCACCATCATGGCCGGTGTCCTTCTGGGGGCGATCATCGGCGGGGCGCAAGGCTGGGTGATCGGCTATCTGGGCGTACCCGCCTTTATCGTGACTTTAGGAGGTCTGTTGATCTGGCGGGGCGCCGCCTGGTGGGTTACGGAAGGCCGGACGGTCGCACCGCTGGACGACACCTTCGTCATCTTCGGCGGCGGCATTGCGGGCACGCTCGGCGAAACGCTCAGTTGGGTGTTCTGCGCCTTTGCCATCGCCTTGGTCCTCTATTCGGCACTGAACGACCGGCGCCGGCGCAAGCTGTTCCACTTTCCCCTGAAACCTGTCTGGGCCGAATGGGTCAATATCGGGGCGCTGACCGCCGTGATCGTCGGCTTCGGCGCCGTGATGAACGCCTATCCGGTACCGGAGCGCGCCGCCGTGCGGTTGGCGGAAGCAAAGGGCTGGGAGATTCCGGACGGGGGACTGAACCTCGTGCACGGGATCGCCATTCCTGTTCTGGCGGTGGCCGTGATCGCCTTGATCATGACCCTGATCGCCCGCCGCACCAAATTCGGCCGCTACGTCTTCGCCATGGGCGGCAACCTGCAGGCGGCCGATCTTTCCGGGATCGATACACGCCGGATGACGCTCTACATCTTCGTCATGATGGGGGTTCTCTGCGCCCTGTCGGCGGTGATCGCATCGGGCCGTCTGCAGTCCGCAGCCAACGATCTGGGCACGCTGGACGAGTTGCGCGTGATCGCCGCCGCGGTCATCGGCGGCACGTCGCTGGCCGGTGGCGTCGGCACGATCTACGGCGCGATCCTGGGCGCACTGGTCATGCAGAGCCTGCAAAGCGGCATGGCCTTGATCGGCATCAACACATCGCTGCAGTCGATCGTGATTGGCCTCGTTCTGATCCTGGCCGTCTGGATCGATCATCTCTACCGCAGCAGAATTCGGGACTAGGGTCATGGCACAGGAAAGAGGCACGCCGCTTGTCGAAATGAAGGACATCCACGTCTCCTTCGGCGGCGTGAAGGCGGTCGACGGGGTTTCCTGCGATTTGTACCCGGGCGAAGTGGTCGGCCTTTTGGGCCACAACGGTGCGGGGAAATCGACCTTGATCAAGGTGTTGTCAGGGGCCTATCAGGCCAATGCAGGGCAAATCCTGATAAACGGAAAAGACGCTCCGATCCGCAACGCCCGGGACGCCCGCAGCCACAATATCGAAACGATCTATCAGACGCTGGCCTTGGCCGATAATCTCGACGCGGCGGCCAACCTTTTCCTCGGCCGGGAACTTCTCACGCCGACCGGTGTCTTGGACGACGTCCGGATGGAAGCGGAAACGCGCAAGATCATGCAGCGCTTGAATCCGAACTTTAAGAAGTTCGCGGCGCCCGTCTCCGCCCTGTCCGGCGGCCAGCGTCAATCGGTTGCGATCGCCCGCGCAGTCTATTTCAATGCGCGCATTCTGATTATGGACGAGCCCACCGCGGCGCTCGGCGTGCAGGAAACGGAAATGGTGTCGCAATTGATCCAGCAATTGAAGGCGGAAGGGATTGGGATTTTTCTGATCAGCCATGACATGCACGATGTCTTCGCCTTGTCGGACCGGCTGACCGTGATGAAAAACGGCAAGCTTGTCGGCACCGTTGCCACAAAGGATGTTTCGGAAGACGACGTTCTGGGCATGATCATCCTAGGGCAGCAACCCAAACATCTCGCAGAAACAGGTACCTGCTAGCGCGATGGCGGAAACGACCCCCGCCCAACTGCTCGTCGACTGCCGCAACACGCTGGCGGAAGGTATTCAGTGGCACGCCGCGCAAGAGCGGCTCTACTGGACGGATATTCTGGGCCGCGCGCTTTGGAGCTGCGACGAAGAGGGCGGCGACGTTCAGAAGCGCTCGTTCGACAAACGGATCGGATCTTTCGCCTTCATGCAGGACGGCCGGGTGTTGGTCGCCTTCGAAGACGGGCTCGCCTATTTCAAACCGGCTTCCGGAGAATTGAGCTGGATCGCCGACGTCGAGCCGGAACCGGCAACGACGCGCTTGAATGACGGCCGTTGTGACCGGTCGGGTCGGTTTGTCTTCGGCGGCGTCGACGAAAACGGACTGCGGCCCCTGTCTGCGGTCTACCGGTTCGACGGAGTGGAGGTCGAGAAACTCTTCGAGAAGGTAGGGTGCGCCAACAGCATCGCTTTCTCCCCCAACGGGGAGCGCATGTATTTTGCCGACACCGCCGGTAAGACGATCGAGGTGATCGACTACGGCGCCGCGTGTGAAACCGTCCGCCATCCTTTCGTCACTTTGACCGCCGAGGAAGGACGGCCCGACGGCTCCTGCGTGGACAGGGACGGCGGCCTGTGGAACGCGCAGTTCGGCGGCGCTTGCATCCAGCAGTTTCACCCCGACGGAAGCCGGGGGACCCGGGTTCTGCTGCCCGTCAGCCAAGTCACTTGCGCATGTTTCGGCGGGACTTCCTTGAACCGCCTGTACATCACCACGGCGCGGGAGAATTTCTCCCCGGAACAAGCCGCGGCCGAACCGACCGCCGGCGGTATATTCGTTGCCGATGTCGGCGCTGTGGGGCTGCCGGAACAGTTCTTCGTCGGACGACACCCAAGATGACGCGGAAGCCGCCCCGTCCACCGGATCCGGAAAACCGGCCGGTCGATCCCATTCGCGCGCGCAGCCGCAAGCAGGTGATGAACGCGCTGCGCCGGGTGGGCGCGGCGGCGCGGATCGAACTGGCGGAGGAGGCCGGCCTCAGCCCCGCCACCATGACCGTCGTCACCGGCGAACTGCTGGCCGAGTCTCTGATCCGGGAAGTTGCCGAGAAGGGCGCGACAGGCTCAAGCCGGAGAGGCCGACCGCGCACCCTGCTTGAGATCAATCCGGACGCCGCCTACGCGGTCGGCATCAAGATCTCCATGCATCAGGCATCGGTATCGCTGACCAACATGGTGGGCGACGTGCTCGGAAGCGAGACCGTTCCGATCCGCGCCAACCGCGTCAGCCCGGAGACCATCGCCGAAATCTGCAACGACCGCGCCGTCCAGATCATCGCCGAGGCCGGCATCGACCCGGACCTCGTGCTGGGCGTCGGTGTCGGTGTACCGGGGTTCGTCCGTTATCCGACCGGCGTTGTCCGCTGGGGACCGATCTTCAACGACCGCGACGTCCCGCTCCGGGATATCGTCGAACAAAGGACGGGCTTGCGAACGTTTGTCGACAATGACGCGAACATGGCGGCGCTGGCGGAGAAGTGGTTCGGCATCGGCCGGCACCACGATACTTTCGTCGTCGTTTCCGTCGAACATGGCGTCGGCATGGGGCTGGTGATCGACGGCGCACTGTATCGCGGCGTGCGGGGGTTCGGCGCGGAATTCGGCCATACCAAGGTCGTCGTCGGCGGCGCGCTGTGCCGTTGCGGGCAGCGGGGCTGCGTGGAGGCCTATGTCTCCGACTATGCGATCATTCGAGAGGCCAGCGTTTTCCACAATCCGCCGAATGTCGACGATCCGCAGGCGGTCCACGATGCAATCCGGCACTTGATTGACGCGGCGGATGCCGGAGACGAACCTCTCCGCACGGTATTCCGCCGTGCCGGCACCATGCTGGGCATCGGTATTTCGAACCTGTTCAACGTTCTCGATCCCTCCGTCGTCGTCCTGACGGGAGAGCGGACGCATTCGGCCCAAGTCTTCTTTGAGGCCATGCATGGCAGCCTGCAAGGCAACCCGCTGCTGGGGTACGCCGAAGACTTGAAGGTCGAGATCAACCCCTGGGGCGACGACTTGTGGGCACGCGGGGCCGCAGCTCTGGTTCTGGAAGAGGTTCAGATCTAATCAGGCGGCTCGATCGCAATACGTGGACCGAACAGGGCGCATGCCGGACGACCCGCGCCACGGTGGAGCCGAGCAGATAGTTCTGCAAATCCGGTTTATGCGACCCAACGATGATGCAGTTATATATGGGCCGTTTCCTTGAAGAATGCCGGGTGACGCCGCAACAACGCCACCCGGCCTACCGCAGACCTCCCCGTTCAAGCGCTGCGGTAAAGCTTGGTCATGACGAACTCACGGTGTTTGAGCGCTTCCGCCTTGGTGAGACGCCCGTTACAGGTCCGCAGGGTTATGTCGATCAGCGCATCCCCGGCTTCGTCCAAGGTCATCTCGCCGCGCAGGATGCCGGAAACATCCAGATCGACATGCTCGCCCATCTCGCGCGCCGTCTTCGGGTTCGCCGTCAGTTTGATCACCGGTTCGATCGGGTTGCCGATGATGTTGCCTTGACCGGTTGGGAACAGATGCACGACAAAACCCGCTGCAGCCTGCAGCGTGACGCATTCCGCCGCCGCAGAGGACGTGTCCATGAAGTAGAGGCCCGCTCCTTTTTCAGGCGCTTCCGCCGGACCGAGCACATCGATGAACTTGGTGCTTTTTCCGATCTTCTGAAGGTTGCCAAACGCCTTCTCCTCAATGGTCGTCAGGCCACCCGCGATGTTCCCCTTGGTCGGCTGACTGTCGGAGAGATCGGACGTCTTATGCGGCTCGATCACCTCGTCCATATAGGCCTGCCAGGTCGCCATGAATTTCTCCGCGGCTTCCGGCGTCGCCGCGCGGGTGGCGCAGACCTGCTCCGCCCCGGTCAGTTCGGAGGTTTCGCCGAAGCAAGTCGTGGCGCCCAGCGGGTCGACCTTGTCGATGAAATTGCCGACCGTCGGGTTCGAAGCAAGGCCGGACGTCGTATCGCTTTCCCCACATTTGGTGGAAACCCAGAGCTCGTTCATCGCACAGGGTTCGCGCTGTTGTTCGCTGGCGCGCTGCACGAATTCGACAGCCTTGCGGGAGGCGTCGGCGACAATGGCGATTTCGCCGTGCCCTTCGATGGCGAACCCTTCCACGGGTTTGCCCGTCGCGGCGATACCGTCGACGACGCGCCCGGTCCAGACCGGTTCGATCCCAATGACGATAACCGCCGAGACGTTCGGGTTGCTGCCGGTTCCGATCAAGGTCCGGAAATGCAGCTCGAGATCCTCACCGAACTGCAGCCGGCCATAGTGATGCGGCAGCGCGAGGCAGCCATCGATGTTGTTCGCGACTTTTTCGGCCGCCGCGTTCGACAGGTCGTCCAGCGGCAGGATCGCGACGTGGTTCCGTACACCGACCCGGCCGTTTTCGCGCCGGTAGCCGAGAAATTCCAAAGATCCGTTGCTTCCCATTACCCTACCACCTTTTCGTCTTCACGTTATGCACGTGGGCATGTTCGCCCTTCTTGATGGGCGCAACGACTTTGCCGATGTCATGATCGTATTTGATGATGGTGTCTCCATCGGCGAGGTCGGCCAGCGCGATCTTATGACCGAGCGGGATATCGGACAGCGCCTTGATCACGATGGAACTCTGCTTGGTCATCAACAGTCCAGTAAGATCCTGGCCGGCCGAGACCCCCTCCACAACAATCACGCCGACATTGTCGCCGTCGTCATGGACAAGAAAATCCGGTGCACTCATGGGGTACCTTTCTTTGCTTCTCTCTATGTCTTCAATCAGGGTTTAAGGATGATCTTCGCGGCAGGAGTTCTGCCCGCATCCAGATCGTGGAAAGCTTGGGCGCCGTCGGACAGCGGCCGTTCTTCGATCCAGCCGAGATCGCCGAGCCTGCCGTCATGCAGGGCCAACATGGAGGCGCGCAGGTCGGTCATCGTGTAGGTATAGACACCGACGAAACTGACCTCGGACAGCGTCACAGTGCGGGCGTCGAAGTCGCCCGCCCATTCCTGCAAGCCGACATGCGCGATGACGCCGCCCGGCGCCACAGCTGCCGTCGAGGCCGCGCGCGTCGCGACGGCGCCGACCGCATCGAACACCAAATCGAAAGAGGCGGCCTCAGCCGGTTCTTGAATCGGATCGAAAACATCGATCCCGGCGGACGCGACGGTTTCCCGCCGGAGCGGGTTGGTTTCCGCCAAGGTGATTGTCGCTGCCCCCCAGGCCTTGAGGATCAGCGCGGCAAGAAGACCGACCGATCCGCCGCCGATAACCAGGGTCCGGCACTCCGACAGAGGGCGCCAACTGGCGCGCGCGGCGAGGAACAGTGCGTGCCAGGCCGTGGCGCACGGCTCGGTCAAAGCGGCATGCGCCGGGTCCATGCCGTCCGGCACGGGAATAAGGTTCTTCTCCGGAATGGCCAACCGGTCGGCGAAAGCGCCCGGCAGGCGCATGCCGACCATTTCTCGGTTCGGGCAAAGGTTTGCACGGCCCGCCTGGCAATATTCGCAGACACCGCAGGCGATCAACGGGTTCAGCACAACGCGCTGCCCCGGAACCGACCCTTCCAGAACCGTTCCGCAGGCTTCGTGCCCTAAAATCAGCGGTGGCACACGGCGCGGATCGTGCCCGTGCCACGCATGCATGTCGGACCCGCAGATCCCGACCGCATCCACCGCGACCAAGGCATCCCCGGACTCAAGCGACGGGTCCGGTTCGTCTCGGTACTGGGTCTCCATCGTATCGGTATAGACAAGGGCCTTCATTTATTCCTCACTTGGCGGTAAAGCCGCCGTCGACATACAGAATCTGTCCGGTGACGTAGTCGGAGGCCGAAGACGCCAGGAAGATTGCCGGGCCGGCGAGGTCTTCCAACACACCGTTCCGGCCGATGCAGGTTTGGGCGGCGTTCCGGGCCACCGTTTCCTCGTTGCCGAAAACCGGCGCGGTCAGCTCCGTCGGGAAAAAGCCCGGTGCGATCGCGTTGCAGGCAATGCCATGCCGGGACCATTCTTCCGCCATGGCGCGGGTCAGTTGGGCGATACCGCCTTTCGAAGCGCCATAGGCGATTCCGCTGGGAAAGGCTCTTTCGGACTGAAGCGAGGCGATATTGATGACCCGGCCCCACCCCTTTTCCCGCATCGCCGGCACGAGCGCGCGGGCCATGAAGAACGGCGCCGACAGGTTGACATCCAGGGTGGCCTGCCAACTGTCCAGCGATACCTCGGCGGCCGTCTCGCGCAGATTGACCCCTGCCGCGTTGATCAGGATATCCGGCGGGCCGAACGGGACGGCGATTTGCGCGGCCATCTCGTCGATCGCCGTTAGGGCGGCTACGTCGCCCTGCACTCCCGCCGCCCTGCCGCCGGCCGCTTTAACCTCACCGACCCATTCCGCCAAAGCCGAAGACCGGCGCGCAACACCGATCACCGACGCGCCGGCGGCGGCAAAAGCCGTCGCCAGCGCCCTGCCGATTCCAGAGCTGGCCCCGGTGACGCAGGCAACACGGCCGGTGAGATCGAAGCGGGACATCGCTTACTCGGCTGCGTCGAGTTCGAAGTTTTCACCCGGGAAATACTTCGCCAACCTGATATCGGCGCTCCGCGCGTGCCCCTCCATTCCTTCCAGCCTGGAAATACGCGCGCATGTCTGGCCGATATCCCGGTTGGCTTCGCGCGTGGCGCGCTGCCAGGTGACCGTCTTCATGAACTTGCCGACATACAGTCCGCCGGAATAGTGGGCGGCGCCTTTGGTCGGCAGCACGTGATTGGGTCCGGAAACCTTGTCGCCATAGGCCACGGTCGTTTCCTCGCCCAGGAACAGCGAGCCGTAGTTCCGAAGGCTGTCGAGCCACCAGTCCAGATCTTCCGCTTGCACCTGCAAGTGTTCCGCGGCGTAGTCGTCGGAGACCTCAACGGCTTCCTCACGGCTATCGCACAGGATGATCTCGCCATAGTCGCGCCAGGCCGCGTCCGCGTTCTCCCGGTTCAGGTCCGGCAGGCCGGCAATATGTCTGGGAATAAGCTGCGCGACGTCGTCGGCCATGCCCTGGTCGGTGGTGACCAGCCAGACGGGAGAGTTGTATCCGTGCTCGGCCTGCCCCACCAGATCCGCCGCCACGACATCCGGGTCCGCGCTGGCGTCCGCGATGACCATGCTTTCCGTCGGACCGGCGAACATGTCGATACCGACCCGTCCGTAAAGAATACGCTTCGCCTCCGCCACGAACTGGTTTCCGGGTCCGGCCAGAACGCGGCTTGGCGGTGTTTCGAACAGGCCGAAAGCCATCGCGGCAATCCCTTGTACCCCGCCGAGGTTCAGGATCGTATCCGCGCCGCAGACGTCGAGCGCATAGAGCACCGCCGGGTTCATCCCGACACCCGGTTTCGGGGGCGAGCAAGCGGTTACATGCGGGACGCCGGCGACCCGAGCCGTGGTCACCGTCATGATTGCCGAGGCGACGTGGGAATACCGTCCGCCGGGCGCATAGCATCCAGCGGCGGAAACGGGGATGTGTTTCTGGCCGGCGATGAGACCGGGCACCACTTCGATTTCGGTATCGGTCATCGTCGCGCGTTGCGCTTCGGCAAAGCGCCGCACATTGTCATGAGCGAAACGAATATCGTCCCGGATCTTCTGACTGACCTGGGCCGCAGCCGCGGCGCGCGCGTCGGCATCCACGACGATGGGACCGTCCCATTTGTCGAATTTGGTCGCGTATTCCTGGACCTTGTCCTCACCGCCTGCCTCGATCTCATCAAGTATCGATTGAACGGTCGCACGCACGTCTTGTTCGCCTGTGGCCGAAGTCTTTTCGGCGCGCTTTAAATAGCGGACGGCCATGATCGGGAAATCTCCTCTTTCACATTACGGGTTGTTCGGGAACACGGTAGAGATGATCGACACGTAAGCGATCAGCAGGACGAGGACCAACTTCGCGAGGACGTAGGGTACCGTGCGCGCCGCGGTCTTTAGTACCGACTCTCCCGTTATTCCTGAGATAACGAACAGGTTTGGCCCCAGCAGCGGCGTTCTTCGGACTTGGGCCCGTCTTCCACGCGTTTTGACATTTGATGGTTCCTCCCGTCCGGGTGTGGACTATTCGCCCTTGTTTTGATTTTCGGTACGTTCTCTGTGGAGGCAGGCGGCAATAAGGAACACGACCGCCGCAAATAGGACGGGGAACTCGCCGATATCGCCGGGACCCGGCACCGTCGTCGCTCCACCGACAATTGCTACCTTCCCGATCACGACATGCGCCGCGAAAACCGGCAAGAGACCTCCCGCTATGAGTAGCGCCCTTTTTCCAAACATGGATTTTCGACCTTATGTATGCGCTTACATTATGACTGTAAGGGCATACACTGGTAAAATGCAATAGGCTTGTTCTAAATCGAGGTGCATCTTGTCGTCGCGGAGGTCAGTTACGCAGGTAGACGTGGCGCGGGAAGCCGGCGTTTCCACCGCAACAGTGTCCCGCGTCTTGAACGGATCCAGCCTTGTAAAGCCCGAGGTCAAGCAGCGCATCGAGGCGGCGATGGCGCAGCTTAACTACGTCCCGCACGAGGCGGCGCGCGTTCTTGCCCTGCGCCGCACGCGAGTCCTGGGGGCGGTCATCCCGACCTTGAACAACGCCATCTTCGCGGAAGGCGTAAACGCCTTCGAACGCGCCGCCCATGCGCGCGGCTACACCTTGCTGCTGTCGCTTTCGAACTACGACTTGGAGGAAGAACAGAACCTCGTCCGCAAGATGATGGAGCGCGGCGTCGAAGGCTTGCTTCTGATCGGGAACGAACATGGCGAAGCCTGTTTCGACGGCCTCAACGCGGCCGGCGTTCGGCACTTATGCGCCTGGGCGCACTCGCCGGATTCCCCGGCGCCCAATGTCGGCTTCTCCAATGCTGCGGCGGTCGCGGATCTTGTCGATCATCTCGTGGACCTTGGGCATCGGAGGATCAGCTTGCTGGCCGGGGTTACGGTCGGAAACGACCGGGCCCGGGAAAGAGTGCGCGGGATCCGCGAGCGGATGGTCCATCATGGCCTGAAACTGCCGCCGGAACATATCATCGAGACACCCTATTCGATCCGAGAGGCCCGGCGCCTCTTTCCGAAAATCATGCAGACAAAGCCAACCGCCGTGATGTGCGGCAACGACGTCATCGCCTATGGCGCGCTGTTCGAGGCGCAGGCCATGAGCCTTTCCGTGCCCGGCGATGTCTCGATTACCGGTTTCGACAACCTGCGCCTGTCGGCGGAACTCCATCCCGGGATCACAACCGTGAACGTCCCGGCGGCGGATATGGGGACGGAAGCCGCGAACGCCCTGATCGACGCGATCGAAGAAGAACGGGGCGTGCGGAGCCGGGAACTGCCGACCGAACTTCTCATTCGCGGTACCACCGGCCCGGCGCCCCGCTAAGGGCCGCAAGAGCCGTCGGACAAGACCGACAGCCCACCCGTGCACGCCGGCACCCCCCGCCTTTAGCGGCAGACCAGCCGTTTCTCAGCCATCCAGGGCCTGCAAGAAAATCTTCTTCAGCGCCGCTGCATCGACCGGCACCGGATTGCCGAGCGCGCAATTATCCGCCGCGGCCATGACGGAAACCTCCTCCGCGCGCTCATCGTCGACACCGATCTGCCGCAGGGTTTCGGGGATGCCCAGATCCGCGCGGAAAGTCTCCACCCAATCCAGCAAATCCTGAAATCCCGCACCCGGCAGATCCAGCACCCGGCACAGCAAAGGCACCTTGTCGGCAATCGCATCGGCATTGTGGCGCATCACATAGGGCAGGATCACCGCGTTGGTCAGACCGTGATGCGTATCGTACAGCGCGCCGACCGGGTGCGCGATGGCGTGCACGCCCCCCAACCCTTTCTGAAAGGCGACCGCGCCCATGCTGGCGGCGGCCAGCAGCTTGCTGCGTGCGTCGATGTCGCCGCCAATGCGGTAGGCGGCCGGCAGCGCGTCCTTGATCAGGGCCATGCCATTCAAGGCAATGCCTTCCGCCATGGGATGAAAACCCGGCGCGCAATAGGCTTCGAAACAGTGGACCAATGCATCCATACCGGTTGCCGCGGTGATATGCGGCGGCAGGCCGACGGTCAGTTCGGGATCGGAGATGACGGTCACCGGCAGCATACGAGGATGAAAGATGATGACCTTGGATTCGCTTTCCTCATTGACGATAACGCTGGACCGGCCAACCTCGGAACCGGTTCCGGCCGTGGTCGGAATCGCGACGACCGGTACAATGCCGTCCGGGTTGGCCCGCCGCCAGTTGCCCGGCTTTTCCTCAAAGTCCCAAAGCGGGCGGTCCTGTCCGGCCATCAGGGCGATCGCCTTGCCCGCATCGAGCGCGCTCCCGCCCCCGATCGCCACGGCCCCATCGCAGCCGCCGGCCCGAAAGGCGGCAACACCGTCCGTCACGTTGGCGCCGATAGGGTTGCCTTTGACGTCCGAGAACAGGGTGGCGGCGAGATCAGCCTCGCCCAGCATTTCTTCCAGAGCCGCGATCATCGGCAGGCCGCGTATGCCCGCGTCGGTCACCACCAATGGACGCGATACACCGGCGCCACCCAAGGTCTTTGGAAGGTCGCGCACACGCCCGGCGCCGAAAATCACCTTGGTCGGAAAAGTCCAGTTCCCACGCAGTTCAGACGTCATCGGCCGCCCCTCCTCGGCAAATTCAAAACAGTTCAGATCTTGTTGGGATATGGGTTCCGCCGGACGAACACAATAGCCGCCGAAGTGCCCCCGCAACCATGCCGGCGCCACGATCCGACTATGGCGCGGAGCGAGGCAAGAGACCCTAGGCGGCGTTCAATTGACCCTGCATGGTTTCGATGCTGCTGACCGAGACCAGCGTCGGGTCATCCTCGACATTGAGCCGTTCGACAACACCGCCGTCGAGCACCATGCTGTACCGGCCGGACCGCAGGCCGAGCCCGATGGACCTGAAATCGGCCGTGATGTCGATCGCCTTAGCAAATTCCGCGTCCGGATCGCTCCACAGGTCGATTATGCCCGACGTTCCCATTTGTTCGCCCCAAGCCTGCAGCACGAACGGATCGACAACCGCGATACAGAGAAAGTTCTTGATCAAGCCGGAGTCGCGAATGGCCGGGATCGCCGACAGATAATCCTTCAGATGCGCTTCCGAACAGACCGGCGTAAAAGCTCCCACCACGCCAATAATCATGGACTTTCCGGTCTGCGTCAGCGCGCCGGTCGACGCCCGAACGATCTGGTTTCCGTCCCACTGGATTACTTCTCTGTCGGGGATGGGAGAGCCGATCTGGATACGCATAACGGGTGTCCTCGCAATAGCAGTGGTCCCTGAATGGAAATTACCGTGCGCCCGCGGGGTTAAAATATCAACTCCGTTTGTTCGACAGCTTTGCCGCAGCCGGAGACCGCCGTGCGACAAGCGACACCCACCGGGGTGAATATGTGTTCCAGCGCACAGTCGTAAGCTGTACCATAAGGTACACGTCCGTTTTTGAACGAATCTTGGACACCGGCCTTCATGGTTGCGCACAGCGAATCCCGCCCCGGCGACGGACACCGGCAGTTCCTCGGCATGTCGCCGATGGCTTTGCTGCGGTCGCGCCTGGCCAAGCGGCTGACCATGGTGGTCTTTATCGCCATCCTGTTCGTGGAAATCGTGATCTTCTTGCCGTCCTACCAACGGTCCCAGGAGCATCTGCTGGAAGAACTCGTCCTGCTCGGCGAACAATGGATCCAAGCGGAGTTCGACATTTTCGAGGCGACCGGCGATGCCGACGCCTATCTCTACGCGATCATTGCGTCCGACGTCGTCGAAGGCGTCGCCATGTTTTCCGCCGACGGCGCTTTGCTGGGGGTGGCGGGCGAAGATCTCACGCTCATCAACGGGGCGATCCCCGGAGAAGGCGATCCGCGGGAGTGGCGATCCGACGACGGTTCCCGGTACGAGATCTTCCTGCCCACCTCCGCCATCGGTCATCGCCATCCGATGGTCCTGCGTCTGGACAGCTCAAACGTCGATGCGGAGTTGACGGCGTTCTTCTGGCGGATCGCCGGACTGACGCTTGTGATCTCCGCCGTGCTGACGATCGCCACTCTCTTGGCGATGGGCAGTATGGTTCTTCGGCCGCTGATGACCCTGCGCGGGATTTTGGCCGAAGGCGGAACGCCGGACCTCAGCGGTATTCCCAGCGCCGACATGAACCGCCGGGACGAGATCGGCGACGTGCTGCGGACGACACAGACATTGCTCGCCGACCTGGCCAAACATCGTGAAGACATGGGCCGTCAAGTGCTCGAACGGACCTGGGAGTTGACGGAGACGAACAGCCGCCTGCGTGAAAGCGAGTCCAAAATGCGCGCAAGCGAGGCGCGGATCCGCGCGATCATGGATAACTCGCCGTCCTTCATCTATTTGAAAAGCGTCGATGGCCGATACCTGCTGGTCAACAAACATGTCGAGGACGCCTTGGGCCTCCCGGCCGCGGAAATCGTCGGCAAAACCAACGCCGACTTCTATTCGCCGGAACTGGCCGAGAGCTATTCCGAGCAGGACCGCGACGTGATCAAGCACAAGACGACCGTCGCCAAAGAAATCGAAGTGCCCTATGCGGACGGCGGCTCGCGCACCTGCATCATTTACAAGTTCCCGATCTTCGGCCCCTTGGACGCGGTCGATTCCATCGGCGCGATCATCGTCGATATCGACGACCGCAAACAGGCCGAGAATCTGTTGAGGGAGGCGAAGGACCAGGCGGAAAATGAAGCGCAGTCCCGCGCCGATCTTGTTGCGATGGTCAGCCACGAGATCCGTACCCCGATGAACGGCGTTCTGGGTATGGCGCGCCTGCTGCAGGACATGAAAATGGACAGCGAACAGCGGGAAATGGTCGAGACGATCGTCGAATCCGGCGATACGCTCGTGCGGATCGTCAGCGACCTGCTCGACGTTTCCAAGATCGAGGCCAACAGGTTCCAGCTCGAAAAATCTCCGTTCATCATCGCCGACATTGTCGAACAAAGCGCAACCGTGATGTTGTCGAAAGCACGCGAGAAAGGGCTGGAGCTGAAGGTCGAGATCGACCCGGACATCCCGGGGGTCGTCGTCGGGGACCCGCTTCGTCTGCGCCAGGTCCTCATGAACCTGATCAGCAACGCGATCCGTTACACGCAGCAGGGATCGGTCCGTATCGTCATGACGGAAGAGTCTCGAACGGAAGATGCCGTCCGGCTGACCATCGCCGTGATCGACACGGGGGCCGGGATTTCGCAAGAGGATCAGGACAGGCTGTTCACCCCCTACACACAGGGCAATATCGACGTTGCCAAAAAGTCCGGCGGAACCGGCTTGGGGCTGGCGATCTGTTCGAAACTTATCGTCCATATGGGCAGCCGGATCGAGCTGCAGAGCGCGCTGGGCAAAGGCAGCAGCTTCCGGTTCACCCTGAATTTCCCGATCGACCATGACACGCCTGCCTACACGTTGCGGAACAAGGCGCACAAACCGGCCGAGCCGAACGGTCTGGCGCAACTCCAGAATGCCGAGCCGCTGACGATCCTTCAGGTGGAAGACAATGTCGTAAACCAGCGGGTTCTGGATGTCGCCTTGGCGCGCCAGGGCCATACGGTGGTGAATGTACCGAACGGTGCCGAAGCCCTGGCCGCCCTGAAGGAACGCACCTTCGACCTTGTCGTCATGGACCGACACATGCCGGTGATGAACGGCATCGAGGCCACCCGGATCATCCGGGCAATGCCGGCGCCCCTGTGCGACATCCCCATCATCGGCGTGACCGCGGGCGCGATCGAAGCGGAACTCGATGCGTGTCAGCGCGCCGGGATGGACATCGTTTTGACCAAGCCGGTCGACAATGGCGAACTGGTCTGGGCCGTCCGGAACCTGACCGGCGGGGGCGTCGACGCCCTGAAGATTCCCGACGACAAGCCTGTGCTGGTCATCGACGACGTCCTGCTCAATCGGACCGTGGCGCGGCAACAGTTGGACCGGCTGGGCGTGCCCGTTTCCCTTGCCGAAGGCGGCAGACAAGGGCTGGAGCAGCTCACCGCAACAGAATTCGGGCTGGTGCTGGTCGACATCTCGATGCCGGAGATGGACGGCATGGCCTTCACCCGCGCCGTCCGCGAGCGGGAAAAAGACAGTGGAACGCACGTTCCGATCATCGCCATGACCGGGATGGTCGGCAGCGCGGAGCGGGAACGCTTTCTGGCCAGCGGCATGAACGACTGCATCGCCAAGCCGGTAATCCTGGAAGATCTTGCCGAGATTCTGAGCCGTTGGCTGAACGGCGCCATTGAACAGGCCGCCGTCCAGGCACCGGAAGCCGATGTCGCGACGCCGACCGCCGATCGGGAAGATACAAAACGCGCAGAGGCGGAAGACAGCCCCATCGATTTGGCGCTTCTTGGAGAAATCCTGGGAGATGATGACGAGGCGGAGCTGCTGCACTGGGTCGGTGTGTTCATCGATTCCTTCCCCCCCTTGATGGAACGTATCGAGGCTGCCGAAGTGGCGCAGCAACGCGACGCCATGCGGGATTCCGCGCATGCCGCGAAAAGCGCCGCCAGCAGCGCCGCGGCAACGCCGTTGGCCGATGTCCTCGGCTCATTGGAAAAGCGGGCCGCTAACGATGAATGGTCGGATCTCTCAACCCTGATTTCGACCGTACAACAACAATTCGATCGGGTTGTGGTGTTCGACCGAATGCGTAAAGACGCCATGTGACCGGGAAAGAGAGTTCAATGCAGGGTCTGGACCTAACAGGGCGGTGTTTGCTTATTGTCGACGATGTGGATTTCTCCCGGAAAATCCTCGTCAACATGCTTGAGCGTATGGGGAAACCCAAAATCCTGACGGCATCCGACGGTGTGCAGGCGTTGCAAACGCTGACCCATCACCGGGAAGTCGACGCGGTGATTTCCGACTTCAACATGCCCGCCATGAACGGGTTGGGCCTGTTGAAAGCGATCCGGACGGGAACGAATAGGATCAAGCCCGACCTTCCCTTCGCGATGATCACCGGCCATTCCGACAAGTCCCTGGTGGACATAGCGCTGACCTTGGACGTCAACGCGTTTGTCCTGAAACCGGTTTCGAGCAAGGTGATGGCAAGCCGGCTGAGCGTCATGTTCAGCTCCAATCCAGGCCCGGCGCCGAAGGATGCCGACACGTACGAAGTGATCGACATTAAGTCTACCGAGGCGGTTGCCGAGGAGACGCCCATTCATCAATCAGTGGAAAGTCTGATCGACGGCGCGGGCCAGTACGTCTCCAAGGAATGGCGGGTGGCGAAAACCGCGGAACTCGCCAGCGGCATATCTTTCCTCAAAGGATTGTACGATACCGATCTGGGCCGAAAGGTCATTGCCAGTATCGACCGTCTGCTCGTGGAGAATGGCCTGGCGAGCGCACAGTCGGCAATTGCCGCTATGAATGTCATGGTCGAAAGCGGCCGCATCAATGCCAGCGACTTCAGCACCATGCTGTCCGCGCCCAAGGACACCAAGCCCGTCCCGAAACAGAAACCCGACCCGGGGATCAGCGGCACCGAGGTCTTCACCGGCTTGGACGAACTCCCCACCGGGTCGCGGCTGAAAACCGATCTGTCGAGCGCCGACGGCAGTCTGTTCATGACAGCCGGCACGTTCCTGACGGAGCAGGTGATCTCGATGCTGTCGCATCTGAACAGCTTGAACCTGCTGGCGTTGCAGCAAGAGGGCGGTGTTTTCGGGCTTTATGTGGTGGTGGAAGGCGAGGCGGCCAACAGCGCCGGCGGACCTGCTGCCACGGCGCCGGGCGCCAGGCGGCCCCTCGGCCGCCAAGTGTCGATCGCATCGATCAGAACCGGCGACCGGCTGACCCGCGATGTGTTTTCGGATTCGGGCACCCTGCTGCTCAGCGAGGGAACGCGGCTCACCGATCGGTTCGTGCCGCTTCTTCAGGATCTGTCAAAACTGAATGTCGTAGAGGACACGATCTGGGTCGATGCATCCTGACCCGGGTTTCAGGGCAGCGGCATCCTTCGTCGCTTTTTCTAATCGGCAAAAGTGGCACCGGACAGCGCAGAGGTGCGCCGTCCGGCTGAACCGCAAGACAACCGAAGGCGGTCCCTGCCGACTTTCTACCCGATAAGCCGCAAAGACCGCCTCAGTGGTTCCAAGCAAAGGTGACCCGTACTAGAACAGGTTCTTCGCATCCGACGCAAAAGTCGGGAACGAGAACATACCGGTCTTCATGGCCGAGGCCGTGATCCCGTGATGCATCGCCATCGCGAACAGATGAATCAGTTCCTCGCCCTGGTGACCGACCAGATGCACACCGACAAATCGGTCCGTCTCCTCGTCGATGATGACCTTGGCCCAGGCCACGGTTTCAGCGTAGCTCTTGCCGGAAAACCAGCCGGTCATGTCGTTCGTCGTGACACGCACCTTCAGTCCCCTGTCGCGCGCTTCCTGCTCGCTCAGCCCCACGGTGCTGACTGCCGGAACGGTGTAGACCGAACTGGGCAGAACGGCGTAGTCGGGCTTCGCCGACGGGCCGTTGACGATGTTCTCTCCGACGATCCTCCCTTCGTAGGTTGCGACCGGCGAGAGTTGCGGCGAGGTAACCAGAACGTCACCCGCCAGCCAGATGGCCGGGTTGGAGACCGATTGAAGGTAGTCGTTCACCTCGACCGCGATGCCGTCATGCTTAACATTCGCAGCATCCAGGTTCAGTCCGTCAACATTCGCGATCCGGCCGGCGCCGTTGATGACACGGTCCGCGGACACAATATGCTCGACGCCATCCAGTTCATAGACGACACGCAGCTTTGCACCCTCTCGCCGGACTTCCTTGACGGTGACGCTTGTACGAATGTCGATGCCGATGCGTTTGCTCTCTTCGGCGATGACGTCGACCGCGTCCGCATCCATGCGCGGCAGCAATCGCGGGAGCGCTTCCAGGATCGTGACCTTGGTTCCGGCCCGCGCATAGACATGGCTGAACTCCATCGCAATCACCCCACCGCCGATGAACACGACGTCTTCTGGCTGGACCTCTTCCGACAGCACATCGTCGGACGTGCCGAGGAACTCCGCGCCGGGGATCGGCAGAGGACGCGGCCGTGATCCTGTTGCGATGACAATGTTCTCGGCGGTCAGTTCTTCCCCATTGACCTCAACCGTGTTCGGCCCGGTAAAAGTCGCATGTCCGAAATAGGTATCCCCTCTCTTTTCCGCGACACCTTTCATGGCATCGGGGATGAAGCCGATCATATCTTTCTCGCGTTTGATCAGCTTTTGCCAATCGAGCTTGGCGGGGCCGACCTCGATCCCATGTGCGCCGGCCATTTCAATTTCGTGCATCGCGTGTGCAGCGGCGACCAGAACCTTCTTGGGCGTACATCCGCGGTTCGGACAGGTGCCGCCGAAATCGAGCTCTTCGATGAAGGCGATGGTTTTGCCCGCTTCCGCGGCGACAGCGGATACACCGAAGCCGGCGTTGCCGCCGCCGACGATGATAATGTCGTAGTTCTTTGCCATGGCGGCTGTTCCCCTTTGAGTGAACGCATCCGCGCGTTCATGATTGATCGGAGGTTTCTTTCGTTCACCCTATATATCAACCGATCAGTACACTTTTTAGACTCTGCCGCGTAACCTTTCCGTGAGTGACACACACTATCGCCGGCATAGAGGTGCCGTGTTTCTCCGATTTAGGAGGATTCCGTTTCTTACTGGTGAGGTAATGGCCGATTTAGCTGACATTTCGCGTTCTCGACCCCGGTTTGAGAAAAAGACTCCCAGAGGACTTGAAATCATCCAGTATCTATTCTATCTACTGATAGGTATTTGAAATTAACAGCGCTTCGCCCAAGGTTGAGGACGGTAAAATGGAACTGAACGCAGACTTCTCGAAACGCGTGGTTGTTCACGGCGACGAGACGGAATGGGTAAAATCGCCGATGCCGGGTGTGGAGCGCCGTATGCTCGACCGGATCGGTGACGAGGTGGCGCGGGCGACATCCATCGTACGCTATGAACCCGGAAGCCACTTCTCGGCACACACACATGACGGCGGGGAGGAGTTCATCGTCTTGGATGGCGTCTTCCAGGACGAGCACGGGGATTTCCCGGCCGGCTCCTACATCCGCAACCCGCCGACATCCAGCCATACGCCAGGGTCCGACGACGGCTGCGTGATCTTCGTGAAGCTATGGCAGTTCGATCCGGAAGACCGCACGCCGGTCAAAATCGACATGAACAAAATGGGCAGCGTCCAAAGCGCCGACCGGCCGGCGGTGTCGATCATGCCGTTGTTCCAAGACGACCGGGAAACGGTCCAGCTGGAAACTTGGGATGCCGGCGCGGAGATCGCACTGGATGTCCCGGAAGGCGCGGAGTTCCTGGTCCTGGATGGACGTTTCGAGGAGTCCGGCGACACCTTCCGCGCACAATCTTGGCTGCGTTTGCCCAAGGGCGCCCGGTTGAACGCCAAGGCCGGGCCGAACGGCACGAAAGTCTGGGTCAAGACCCGGCATTTGCGTTTCGTCGAAGCGCCGCAGGCAACGTGACCCCGCACGACGGATTTCATCCCCCCGATGCCAGCGATACCGGGCGGCAATGGGGAGGCCATCGACACAGCAGACGAGGATAGCGGGTGCGACCGCCTCACCGACAAGAACCGCTCAGAGGTAAACGGCCTGCTGTTCCGGAGGGGTCGCCCCCTTCTCCCCCAAACATTTCCATCCCCCGGCAACGCCGCAATTCTTGAGGAGACCAATACAATGATCGCTTATACCCTGCTCGGTACCAACAACGCCGCGAAATCCATCGCCTTCTACGACGCCCTGCTGGCGGAAGTCGGCGGCAAGCGCGCCGTCGAGGTCAACCGCGTGACCTTCTACGCCGGCGCAGAAGGAACTCCGTTTTTCGGAATCGCCGAACCTGCTGATGGCGGCACCGCATCGGTCGGCAACGGCACCATGATCGCGCTTGGCGCATCCAGCCCCGAGGAAGTCGACCGTCTTCACGCCAAAGCTATAGAACTGGGTGCAATTGACGACGGCGCACCCGGGCCGCGGGAAAACAAGGGGTTGGAATTCTATGCCGGCTATTTCCGGGATCTGGACGGCAACAAGCTGAACTTCTTTCATATGTAATACAGGATGGCCACCATCCTGCGATGGGCCGAAGGAGGAAGCCTTGCGCTCCCTCCCTTCCCTGCTTTGCATAGGCTCTAAAGCGCGCCCAACCGGTAGGCGCATCGGTCGTCAATGACAGGGACACGCAGGACACCCGCCACAGGGGTTCCGTCCACCGCGATGTCGTCAACCAGAACTCCAGCCCGGTCAAAGCCGTATCGGGCAGAAATTGAAACCTGCTCCCCAACACCTTTCCCGGATAATTGAAAAAGCGACCCCACGATACCGGCATCGACGATACGCGGCAGTATCCGCGCGACCGCACCGGTAACGCCGTGCCGACCCCTGATCGCGCGAACCAAATCCTGCTCAGCCGGAGCCAAAGGGCCGGAAACGAGACGCATGAAAGGACTAAAAGCGTCGCGGTTGAACTGCCACGCCTTGCCATTTGCACCGTCATCCGCATAGAGCGCGCCACCATCGCCAACAAGGACCGTCTCAAGGCCGTGGCACCGGGTGAGCCGCCGGTACAAGTCCGCCCGTTCCGGCGCACTGTCCGGCCAGGCGATCTCGATACTCGGCCCTTTACCTTCTGCGATCAGATGCAGCAGAACCCGGCCCTCCGCCACGATGTCCTTATCAATGGGGCGGACGGGCGCGCGCTCCTCCGGTTCTTCTGCATTTTCCTGTCGCACCTCCGGTTGCGGCTCCGCAACGCGGACGGACGGCACCGGTCGCGCCGCAGGTGTTGGGGGCGGCGGAGGCGGCGGCAGGACCACCGGGGCGGCGATGTGCACTGCCGCACCGCTATCAGAGTGTTCCGCTGCCGGCGGGTCCGGCTGCGCCGCCGTCCTGTCGTCCCTCGGCACGAAGGCCAAGACGAGCAGCAGGACAAAAAGCAGAACCGATAAAAGGATCGAAAGGGCGGCGGAACGCGTCACCGGAAGCCTCACTGATAGATCATGTCGACCGACATCGCTTCCAACTCCTCGGCGAGCGCCTGCAACCGGTCTCGGCGTTCGGCTCCGGCAAGGGCGCGCGCGCCATAGTCCGAGGCGCCGGAAGCAGGCGGCGACAAGACTTCCGAGCGACGCTCGGCAACATCGGCCGGCACATCTTCGATAACCGCGGCAGGCGGGGACGGAGCCTCCTCAACCATGGCCGGCACCGGCGCGGCGGGCGGCGGCTCAATCACCGTATCCGCCTTTTGACGTTCGGCTGAAACAGGAGCGGGTCTCGGTTCGCTTTCATCGGCAACCGCGGCTGCCACCCTTTCGAGCCTGTCCTCTGCAACGGTTCCGGATACATCGCGGGACGGGCTGGGTGCGGCTGCGGGCTCCGTAACCCTCTCGACCAAGGAGGCTGCACTGCCCTTAAGGTCCTCCACGATGCGCCGATCCAGATAGTTCTGGTCGATCAGGATAAAGCCCAAGGCGGCAACAACCGCGACATTGAAGATCAAGAACTTCATTTTACGTATCCTTTCTTCCAGATGAGGAAAAATTGTCGACCTGCAACCCGCTGTAGGTCACAACCAGGAAACCACGCATCAGAGCGGAAAGCGGAAGGCCGGTTACCGTTGTCATGAAGGCCAGACTGAAACTTGCTGTAAGGTCGCGGATCACGGCCTCCACGGTTTCCGGCGTTAGCCCTTGTCCGGCCAACGCCCCGATCCCTACCGAGATTCCAAACAGAGTGTAGGTCAGGGCCAAGGTTGCGATTCCATTGGCGCATTGCAGGCCCGTGGCAAACCAAAACTCAGCCCTCACCGCATCCCGACCCGAATGCCTCAGTCGTACGAGGCAATAGACGGTTCCCAGAAGAAGCACCGACAGAAGGGCGATGAATCCGGGCCCAAGAATGCCGAAAGCCCAATCGACAGCCGCCTTCGGCTCAACCGACCAAAGACCGAGCGCCAAGGCCAACGCCAAGACACAGAGCCCCAGGACTATGCTGACCGTTTGCGAGAATGCCGGTACGCGCCGCCGCACACCCAGCATGCTATTGGCGTCCCGGACGCGCATTCATGACCGCTTGCGTCGAAAGACCCAGCTCGCTGAGCCAGTGATCGGCCAATGCCCTGTTCTTTTCCGCAGACGCATGAACGATGAAAGTCAGATCGTAGTTTTCGAACGCATTGCGGATTTCGGGTTTGTCCTGACCGAACAGGCTATCGTCCCGCAAGACCATCCGCTCCAAATCGGCCAGCCGCGACCGCGTCACCTCGACGGTTCGCTGTCGATCCTGCACCGAAACATCCTCGGACAGCAGCGCCTCCAGCAGTATGGCGCGTTCCCGCTCCATGTTTTCGAGCGACCCCGCGTGAGCAGGCAGAGCCAAGCCGAGCAGGATTGCCAGCAACAGAAAGAGACGTTCAAATATCGAGATCATTTTCTTAACCTTTCCACTCATTGCACAATGAAGAGATCCACGAGCTCGGAAACCCGCTTGCCGGGCTCTGGTCCCTTGGAAAAGACACCGTCGGACTGCGCTTCCTCCAAACCTTCTGCGAGCGCCAGCGCATCCAGCGAAACCAGCTTCGCCATATGACCCAGGATCACTTCCTCCTGCTCAGCAAGCGCGAGTTCGCCTTGCGCTTCGGCAATCAGGTTCCGCAGGTACTCCTCGCGCGTGACCGGCTGACCGTCGATGGAAGGCGTCCTGTTCATCGGATGGTTCTGAATCGCCGCCATCAGGCTTTCGATCGCCCCGACGTTCTTTCTGTACTCGTTGGCGTACCTGCTGGATTCCGCCGCCATTGGAGCAAGCAGGGCGGCGTCGACAGCCTGCGCGGACTGTTCCATCCGCTGCCGGGCGCGCTTCTGACTGTCGATCAGCGCACTGCGTTCGGGCGTCGTGCGCCGCGCCTTCGCGCTCATGCGGTCAAAGATCGATTCATACAACCTGACCTTTGCACTGGAGCGTTTCTTGCGCAGGGTTTGCTGCTCCCGCATCAGCGCCAGGTAATCACGTTTGGCTTCGACAAACTGAAACTGCATGTCGGCACGGGTCGCCGAGTCTTGCGCGCGCTCTACGGCGCTTTTCAGATCGCTCAAGGTCATCTGCTTGAACGCCACCTGCTCGTCGACGGAGGCGAGATCTTGCGCCAACGGCGAACGCGCGAAGTCGTTCTCCACGGCCTTCCGTAGGCTCTCGCCGGGCAGGCGCATCAGCCGTTCGCTTGCCACAGGCGACCAGTCGTTGCCCAGAACCGCGCTTGGTCCCACCAGGCATAACGCGGCCGCCAGCGTCAGAGCCTTTCGGCTCGGTACCCAAGTCCGCATGACACTCTCCTATTTGTTCTTCCAGTAATTCACGCGCCGCACTTCGCGCTTCACCGCGGCATCCACGTTCATCGACGCGAATTGACCGAGGCGGAACTCCCCGGTGCGCCCCAGAAGAACCTCGGCGGTTTGCACAAAGGACGTGCTGTTTCCGAAATAGAGATCCCGGTCGGGGTAATTCCGTTTGAACCCATCCAGTGTCCGTCGCGCCGCGGCAATGTCTCCACCTTTCAGGTAATTCACGACGGCGAGGGCGTGGACCCGCATCCGCTCTTCTTCCGGGACGGCATCGGCGGAAGGCGAAACCTCCGCGATGCAGCCTTCCAGCACGCGGGCGGAGTTCAGGAAAGCGCCGGAGGATCCGCGGCTGCGAGCCTGAGAGTCGAGCGTCAATCCTTCTTGCGAGCATTGCTCGAACCCGTTGATGCGCTGCATCTCGTCGAACCGTTCAAGGCGAAAGGCCGCGGTATCGGCCGGGTTCGACCCCGTCGTTGCGTTACACGCTGCCAGGAACAGGATCGGCGCAGCCAGGAAAGCGGCGCGTAAGCGGCTGGCCTTGGGTAAAGTTTCAAGCGTCATGTCGTTCTCCTTTCATGACTAGATTTCTCCCCGCATCAGTCGGAGCCTGTATTTGGACTGCAGGGACAGGACACGGTCGACATAAGGGCGTGTGGCGGGGATCACCCGGGCGTTCGGCCAGCGGCCGACACGGGATCCCCCGTTGTAGTAGGACAGCGCCAGGTCGGTCCGGCCGCGGTAGCGCCGGATAAGACGGTTCAGAAAATGCAGTCCGACCCGGACGTTGAGGCGGGGATCCCAAAGCGCATCCGGATGAATGCCGTATTCCCCCTTGGCGGTTGCCGGCATGATCTGCATGACGCCGCGCGCCCCTTTGTGGGACAGGGCGTTCGGGTCGAAACCGGACTCTGCGTGAGCGACGGCCAGCGCCAGGGATGGCGGGACCCCCATATTGCCGGCCTCCGCCAGAACGATCCGTTTTACCGTCGCCTTGGCGGGTTTGCGATCCGCCGGCGTTACGCGCGCCTGCGCGCAACTGCCGAGCATGATGGATGCCAAGGAACCGAAAAGCAGGGAACGACGGGTGGTCATGGCGACGCCCTCCCCGACTTCAATGCATCGATCCATTCCTCGTTGAGTTGGGCGACAATGACATCCTGTTGATCGAGGAGGGCACGCACGCCGGCCACGTCGCCGAGCGGCAACGCCGGATCGACCGCCAAGATCAGGCGCGCCGTCTCCGTTAGGTCCAGAGAAGCCGGGTCGACCGGCTGCGCCGCACGGTCGAAGAAACGGCCCCGCCAATAGATCAGGAATACATCATCGGGTGCCGGCTTCGCCGATCCGGCGCGGGCCGGTTGATCGGCGGTCACAACGACCGAGGAGATCGCTTCCGCCGGGTCAGGGATTTCCGGGCGCGCGGCCCCTTCTCCGGCCCCCATCGACACCAGAGTCAGGATCATCAGGGAGAAGAAGCCCATGGCCAGCGCCAGCGCCACTTCGGTCATGGCGTTGGTTTGGCCGCTTTCCAGATCGAGCGCGGATTTCATTGCGGGGTCCTCCGGTCGCGGCGAAGGTTCTCAACGGTCTCCCATGTCAGCCGGCCGCTTGGGCGTAAGGCGGAGTTCGATTGGTAATCGCGCAAGGCCCGGCGCAAGTCGTCGTCGATGTAGCCGTCGACAGAGCCCGGGTCATAGCCGTGCGCCAGCAGGAGCCTTTCCGCCTCCAACGCGACCGGGCGATAGATGCCGTCGGCGCCGATCCCTGGACGCGTATCGGCGACGGTTACAATCGCCGTTGGTTCTTGCAGGATGGAAACGGGTTTGGTCGTGGCGAGGATTGTCGCGCCGTAGACGCCGATGGCCTGATAGGTCAGCCGGACGCGACCGGATCGCTTCACCACGATCGGCTGAATCAGAATATCGGGTCTGGCGCCCACAGCGACTTCATCCGCAGGTCCTCCACCCGAACCGCCGCCCGCGAGTTCTTGCTGCAAGGCGCGGTGCGCTTCGTCGGACATGAAGCGATAGCGGTCGCCATGTCGCGCTTGCATTTCTGCCGTCAGGCGAAGAGAGATCGCCCGAACTTCTTCCGCCAAACCGGGCTCGTCCCCATCATCGGGGCGGTAGGCGGCGACCTTGACCGAGACTTCGTCGAACGCCCCGTTTGTCGGGACCGACGACAGCTTGGCGGAATCGAGGCCGCCGATCAGGGCCGTGGCGAATTCCCGGATTTTCTGGTCTCCGACATCCCGGGCCGAAGCGCCGGGCACAACCAGGACCAGCCCGGCGAGCAGAACCATAGCCAATTCTTTCAGACGGTTCGGTATTGGGTGCATCACGTCCTCCCGCACCGATCAATTGACGAGTTCCCAGCGGCCGTCCGACGTGCGGCACGCGGTACCGTTCAATTCCCGCTCATACCCGTCCACGAAAGCCCAAGTCGTGTAATCGCGGCAATTTCTGCGGCTCGCGGCATCCTTGAAGGCCGGCTTCGGCGTCATGCGATATCGGGCGCCGGTATCCGGGTTGCGCCACTCAACGACCTGACCGGACGGGACGGTTTCCAAGGTACGGGCAACGCGCAGCTCGTCCGCGCGCTGCATGCCCTGATAGATGGAGTTGCCGATCAATGCGCCGGCAACAACGCCGCCGACGGTGGCCAGAACCTTGCCCCGCCCGGAGCCGATCTGATTGCCCAGAACGCCCCCGGCGAGGCCGCCGATCGCGGAACCCAAATTCAGGAAGTCCGACCCGCCGGCAGAATGGCGGTAGTGGCGGCGCTCGCGATGTCCCCGGTCGATCACGACGACGCGTCGCACATCGGCCGTGTGCTGCCGCCGCAGGTACCGTTTGGCCTTGCGCCGCGGACCGTGGCGATGGCCATGCTCGTAGTATCTATGGGAATGCCGGTAGTGTTTGTGGCGATGCCCATGGTGCTTGTGATGGTGAACGTGGCCGCCTTTCCAGTGCCCGTGTCCCCGGTCGGCGCGCACCTCCGACGGTCCGACGGCGACCGCAACCGAGAGTGCGAGGGCGGGGATCAGTCCTATGAGCTTTTTCAGCATCGTCGTCTCTCCGATTCCGGTTAGAAGTTGGTCTTCGCGCGGCCCAAGAGGATGCGGGCGATTTCAACGCCAAGCTCGCGAGACAAGCGGTCGATTTCGGCCTCCGTCTTCCGGCTCGGTGCGCGGGTCTTGTGGCGCTTGACGTCTTGCTGCGGCTTCAGGGCGATTTCGATGGAGCGGATCTTCGCCGTCCCCCGAACGCCGAGCTGCAGGCTGCGCACCGTCTCCCCCAGGAACACCGGATAGTCCGGGCGCAGGGTCACGCGTTTCAAATGCCGTCCTTTCGCACGGTCCAGCACATAGTCGCTTCCGATCAGATCGAAACGCTGCTTGCGGCCGGTCGGGCGGAGGTGGATCACGACTTTCAACAGCCTGTGGCCGTGATAGGCCCTGTCCAAACCGGCCAGCTTCCTTAACGGTAAAACGGAGTTCCGGACTTTCTCATCCAGATCGATCCGCACGACCTCGACCCGGTGCGTCCGGCCGGCATGGTCGTCATACCCACCGCGATGATGCTGACCGGCGTGATGGTGTCCGTGGTGGTGGCCTTTGGAATGGCCGTGGTGATGTCTGTCCGAACGGTCGGCGAGTGCCGCCGGGATTCCAGCCATTCCGATCGCAGCAGCCATGAGCGTTGCGCGGGCAAAGGTTTTCATATCAGCCTCCATTCCATCGTGCCCGGTTGGGCGTCTGGTATGGAGTTTCGGCCTTTCCGCTTTGCGGCTTTATGGGCGGCGCGTTATTTCTTGTTTATCCGGATTACAATTTCCTAACGCCGGTGGCGTTTCGCTTTAATTCGGATCATCGTAGATTACGCGCATGAAGCGCTTTTTCTGTGCCCTCGCCGTGGGGCTATCCCTGCTGATTCTGCCGCACGCCCCGCCTTTTCTATCGGCGTCGCCAGCCTATGCGCAGCAAGGCTTCAACTTGCAGAAATCGATCAAGCGGCTGCAGGCCAACCCGCGCTACCGCGGCAAAGTGCTGGGTACGCGCGTGGTCCGGACGCGCCAGGGCCGCCTGGTCGAAGTCCGCATTCTGCGCCCGAACGACCGGATCATCATTGTCTATATCGACCCGCAGACGGGCGGTGTCGTGGGCGACTCCCGGTCTTAGAGCGAAAGGGGATCTAAATGCGTGTCCTAATCCTGGAAGACGATCCCGAGTTGGGCGCCCAACTGGCCGGCATGCTGCGGGACGAGAACTATGCCGTCGATCTCTCGCCCGACGGGGAAGAGGGCTTGCAGCTTGGGCTGGAAGAGGATTTCGACGCCGTCATCCTGGACCCGGGCCTGCCGACGATGGATGGGTTTTCCGTGCTGCGGCGCTGGCGCTCGGCCGGTAAATCCATGCCCGTCATCGTCCTGACCGGATCCCGCAAGGAAATCGGCGATATGAAGGAAGGCGTGCGCGCCGGGGCGACGAACTACCTGACGAAACCGGTGGATTTCGAACTGTTGCTGGACTGGCTGCGCGGCGTCGTCAATTCGGGCGGACCGAACGTCAAACCAGTGACGATAGAATTGGGACCGCTGAGCATAGACACCCAGACCATGCGCGTCGTCCTGGACGGCAAGCCCGTGAAGGTTACGCCCACCGAATACCGCATTCTGCACTATCTGGCGGTCAATGCCGGCAAACCGGTCTCGGCGGAAGACATGGTGCGGCACAATTTCGACGGCGATGTGGTCAAGACCAAGGACGAAGTACCGGTCTTCATTTCACGCCTGCGCGGCAAGTTGGGGAGGAGCGCTATCGAAACCGTCTTCGGATTCGGTTACCGCCTGACCTTCGGCCAAGAGGAGCGTTGAGCTTGAAACTCTGGCCCGAGAGTCTGATCTGGCGCTTGAGCCTGTGGGCGTTTCTGCTGTTCCTCATCTCCATCCCCATTCTCTGGCTCGCCTTTTCCAAGGGAGCGGATCAGGTTTCCCGCAACGTCGTGGATACCCAAATCCTGGATTTCGCGACTCAGCTTCGCGGCTATCGGGCATCCGCAGTCAATGCCGCAGCCCTCGGCAGACAGCCGGACGGGTTGGCAATCTCGCTGCCAGTCCTGGTGGGCGACTCGGATTGGGTCTGGCAATTCTCCCGCAACGGCGCAATCGAAGCACAGTCCGACCTGTTGCAGTTGTCGGCATTCGACTTGCCGGCGGAGGCGGCGCCGATGATCGATGCGTTCCTTCTGCAAACGATCGACACGCCGGCCGGTCGCTTCCGGGTCGCCGGACGGGCGGTTGACGAGGGCCCGGACGGAGAGGCGGCTCAAGTCGTTCGGTATATCGTGGGATTGAGTGAGGATATCTATACGAGCAGGGTTCAGGAACACGCCGCACGGCTGCAGGACCTTGTGCTCTTCGCGGTTCTGCCGATCTCCGTCGGCATTCTCGGCATGCTGACCTTCGTGGTGCTGACCTTGCGCGCGACCTTCACCCGCTTGAACTCCGCCCTGGAGCAATATGAAAAGGCCGGCGAGGCCTCGATCGACGGCCATTTTCCGCGTGAAATCGCCGAGCTTGTCGACCGGACAAACGCCATCCTGCGGCAGAATCAGCTGCTGATCGAGCGCACCCGAAAGTACGTCTCCAAGATCGCCCATGACATCAATCACCCCCTGGCGATTTTGGGTAATCTGGCCCGCGAGGGTTTCGATAGGGATCAAGTCAACCGGCAGATCGAGCGTATGTCCGGCTTGGTTGACCGGTATGCCAGTCTTGCCCGCGCCATCGGCCCCGAGGGTCCGGCGCAGCGTCTGACAGCCGTCTCCCCCGTGCTGCAGGACATCGTAGACGGTTTCGCGATCGTCTACCGGCGCACGCCTTTGACCCTGTCGTTTGAATGTCCCGAGACGCTGCAAACCATGGTGCCTAGGCACGACCTGGAAACCATGATCAGCAACCTCGTCTCGAACGCGCACAAATATGCCGAAAGCACCACGCGGATCACTGCCGGCGCAACGGAGAACGGCCTCACGGTAACGGTTGAAGATGACGGGCCGGGCATTCCGGCGGCGGACCGCGACCGCGCCTTGAACTGGGGCGGCCGCCTGGACGAAGCCCCGCCCGGCACGGGCTTCGGGCTGTCTATCGTGTGCGATATAGCGGACCTGTATTCAGGCTCCGTTCACTTGGATGGATCGGAGGATCTGGGAGGACTGAAGGTCGTGATCGCCCTGCCGGTATCCGTGTCGGCCTAGTGCCGGACGAAGGCCCGGCACCCGGTTTCAACAGGCGCCGTTCCAGCATGAAAGAGGGCCGCCCCTTGCGGAACGGCCCGTTTAGATCAGTCGGTCCGGCTGGTGACTTCCAGCAGGTGATACCCGAACTGCGTTTTCACCGGCCCCTGCACTTCGTTCACCGGGGCGCTGAAGACGACGGTATCGAATTCCGGAACCATCTGGCCGGGTCCGAAGGAGCCGAGATCCCCGCCGTCGGCACCCGACGGGCAAGACGAGTGTTCTTTCGCCAGGGCGCCAAAGTCTTCGCCGGCGGCGATCTTTGCTTTGAGCTCCTCGCAGAATTCTTCGGAACTCACCAGAATATGCCGTGCTGTTGCACTCGCCATCGTTTCAATCCTCCACGGTAGGTCGGTTAAGGTGGCGCAGTGCTAGCCGAAGATAGCCTGGATATCAACGCGTTCAAGCGCAGGGCCCGCCGCGGGTGACCTCGCCGTGCAGATCGAGAGACGCTCTTTGTTGGTGAAGCAGCGCGGCGGTCAGTTGCCGGTCACCTGTCTGGCGATTTCATCCAAAAGGGCCTGGACTTCGTCCAACGGGCCTTTCGGAAAGTGCCGGTAGCCGACCTTCACGACACCCGAGCCGTCGCCCGCTTCAAAAACAAAGATGCCGTACGGGCAAAAGGCCAGGTTCAACGGATCCGCTTCCATGGCCTTGCGGGACAGCACGGCGGAGCAGAACTGGTAGATATCCGCTTCCTTGAAGATCACCGCATCACTGCCGACGTCTTCGGCGGTCCGGTTCAGCATGGCGCCGACATGGCTGACGGCGTCGATCACCAGTCCGCGGTCGACGATCGCCGATTCAACCTCGAAGGAGGCGTCCGCGAAACTGCCGTCATAGGCATAGACGGTCACCCCGTCCGCTGCCGCGTTACCGGCGAGCGCCGACACCAGCAGTGCGGCGGCCAGGGCCGTCCCGGCGGTGTTTCGACAGAACCGCAAAAAGCTCCGCAGCAGGCTAAAGGCAATATGGGCCATGATGCCCTCCCCATGGATGTACCAAAGTCAAATGCGCCGCCGCCTCGCCGCCCGCGTGGACCCACGCCTGAAGGCGAGGCGACGGCTCAAAAGCCGATATCCGTGTCAGCCGAACATGTCGGCGGTGATCCCGGCGTACCAACCGACGCTTTCTTCGTAGGTCTGTTTCCTGAGGTCCGCCGACTCACCGGTCTTACTGATAAAGCCGTCCACCTTGGCGATCTTTTCCTCGGTCGCCTCGTAGGACGCGCCAACCTTGACCCCATCGTCCGTACCGACCAGAGACCAGCAGGTGTTGGAGAATTTCGGCGGGAACGCCTTCGATCCCGTCAAGGCGGCACGGACGGCCATGGCGCACGCCTTGGCCTGACTGTTCGCCGAGAAGCCAGACTTCGGCATGTCACCGTTATTCGTTGCATCGCCGAGCACGTGGATGTTGGGGTCGGCCCGCGACTGAAGCGTTGCCGGCACGATTTCCGCCCATCCCTTGCCGTTCGTGAGCGATGCTTTCTCGGCGATCACACCGGCCTTCATCGCAGGAATGACGTTGCAGACGTTTGCCGCGATGGTCTCCCCGTCGACGACAACCTCCATGGCGTCCGGCCGGACTTCTTCGACCTGGCCGAACTCGCCGCCGATCCACTCGATCATGCCGTCATAGTGGTTGGACCACGCTTCCTGGAACAGAGCCATCTTGGAGAACTTCTCCTTCGGATCGAAAACCAGGATCTTGGCCGTCGGGTTCTTCCGTTTCATCAGATGCGCCATCATCGAGATCCGCTCGTAGGGACCGGGCGGACAGCGGAACGGGTTCGGCGGGGGCAGGACGACAACCGTGCCGCCTTCCGGCATCGCTTCCAGTTGCGCTTTCAACAGTTGAGTCTGGCTGCCGGCCTTGTAGGCGTGCGGCATTTTGTTCTGACTCTCGAGCCCCCATCCCGGCACCGAGCCTTCGACAAAATCGATGCCTGGAGACAGCACCAGCCGGTCGTAGGAAAGGGCGTCGCCCCCGGCCAAGCTAACCGTCTTCTTGTCCCGATCGATCCCCACGGCCCAATCATGAACGACGTTGATACCGTAGTCGGAGGCGAGCTTGCCATAGCTGTGGCCGATACTTTCATACTCCCGGAATCCGCCCAGATACAGGTTTGAAAAGAAGCATGTATAGTACTGACGGGTCGGCTCCACCAAGGTGACGTCAATCGCGCCTTTGGAGTCCTTGGCGATGTAACGCGCCGCGGTTGCGCCGCCTGCGCCGCCGCCGACGACCACGACCTTCGGGCGGGACTGCCCCAGTACGGCCGGGGCGGAAAGCACTACGCCTGTTGCGGCAGCGGCCCCGAGGAGCTGCCTACGTGATACGGTATTCATGCCGGATTCCTCCTGTTATGTTTTCCTCTATTCTTGTGAAAACTGGAAATACACCGCCAGACTTGCGATCTCTTCATTGGACAAGCGGCTTGCGATCAATTGCATGACGGGATGTGGCCGGGCCTTGTCCTTGTAGGCATGCATCGCAATGACAAAGTCATCGAACGGCCATCCGACGATGGAAGGTATGCCTTTGTCCGCGCCGGTCGCCTGGTGACATGTGGTGCACTCGGACGAGAGGTATTGGCCGTAATCCGGGTCGCCCTGAACGGCGAGAATCGCCGGGTCGACATCATGATCGGAGGGCGTCGCCGTCGGTTCGCTTTCCGGAATGTCACGGGGGCTGCCGCTGTACTGCCGCAGATAGGCCAGCAGATCCCGGCGCTCATCCGCCCCTTTGAGGCCTCTGAAAGACATGCGCGTCCCGGTCACAAGCGATTTTGGATTTTCGATATAGAGGTCGAGCTTCTCTACCGTCCAGATCAGGCCGTCCGCCCCGGCCCGCCGCATCGCCTTGGAATACTTGAAGCCTTCAACTTTCGCGGCGCCGCGCCCGAACACTTCGTTCAGATGCGGGCCTACGCGGTTGCGCGCGCCCTCGCCGACCATATGGCATGACTTGCACTTCTTATAGATCTGCTCTCCCCGGACGGGGTCGCCGACTTCGGCGGCGAAACCCGGTGGGCTGAACAACAGGCCTGCATAAGCTCCCGCGGTTAAGACGGCGGCGGCTATAGCTCTCAAAGAGACATTCATAAACCGACCCTCCCAGGCACTGGGGTCTTGTTGACGGCGGCTAATCGATAGCGCCGCCGCCCTCCTCGCCCTCTCCTTCCGGCGTCACGTCGAGCACGCGCGCGCGCATCGTGATCTCAACCGGACCGTCGGTGCAGTTCTGCATGCAGGGTTCTGCCTGCGACGCGTAGTGCGCTTCCTCGGCCCGCCCGTCGGGAATGAAGTTTTCTTCGTTGGGCAGACGATGTTCGAGAAAGTTGTCTTTGGACAATTCGAATTCTTCGTCGTCCACGATATCGTTGAGATAAAGCAGATAGGCGACGATGGCATAGACCTCGTCGTCACTGAGGGACTGCGCGTTTCCAAAAGGCATTGCCCGACGCACATAGTCGTACACCGTGGACAGATAGGGCCAATAGGAACCGATCGTCTTTTCCGGCCGTTCTTCGGTCAGCGTATCGAATCCGCCCGCAAGGACAGGCCACCGGTCCACTCCTTCGCCGAAGTCGCCATGGCACATAGCGCAATTTTCGGAATAAACCTCTTCACCCTTCGCAACCGTCCCACGACCTTCCGGCAGTCCGGCGCCGTCCGGACGGATATCGATATCCCAGGCAGCGATTTCCTCCGGCAAGGCGAGCCTGCCGAGCCCGAAAACGCCATGAGTGCCGACCGCGTTTACCGTTGCCGGCGACGCCGGCGTCGTCGCCGCCGCCACTTGCGTCTTGGCTTGCTCCGCGGACAAATCAGGGGTCCCGCCTGCGGAGTGCTGGGCCAGATACGCGATCAGGTTCGCGCGGTCGGCTTCCTTACGAAGACCGTTAAAGGCCATTCGCGTCTTCTTTATGTATTGCTTCGGTTTCTCAAGAAACGCGTCCATCGACGCTGCGTCCCACACCAGACCGTCCCCGCCGGCAGCGACCATAGCTTTGGAGTATTTGAACCCGTCAATCGATCCGGCGGTCCGGCCCATGACATTGTTCAAATGGGGCCCGACCTTGTTCTTCGCGCCGCTGCCGACGGCGTGACAGGCTTTGCATTTCTTGAAGACTTTTTCGCCCGCGGCGGGGTCGCCGGTTGCCGCAGCCGTCATCGGGACAGCCAGGACCATCAGGGCCGCGGCGGCCGACAGACTAAGAGACTTCAACATTTTCCGTCACTCCATCCTGCTGGACGTACCAGGTCTGGATTCCGTTGTTGTGGTAGATCGAGTTTTCGCCCCGCGCTTGGCGAAGCACTTCCTTGGTCGGTTGAACGTTGCCAAACTCATCCATCGCGCGCGACTGCAGCAGCAGCTCGGAACCGTCCCAGTTGAAATCGTAATAGAAACGATGCAGCGACTTCGACAGGCTGGGGCCGTCGATCCGGGCCGTCCGCCAGTTCCGGCCACCGTCGACTGAGACGTCAACGCGCTTGATCGTCCCCAGGCCGGACCAGGCAAGGCCGGTCAGAACCGTCGGACCGGGTCCGGTCGTGATCGGCGCCTGCGGGCTGGGGTTGGTGATGACGGACTTAACGTCCATGGTCCAGGTGAAACGCCGTGCTTTGCCGTTCTCCAGCAAGTCCGTGTATTTCGACGTTTCCTCGCGGTGGTGCCACGGCTGATCGCCAACTTCCAGCCGGCGGAGCCATTTCACCCACATGTTGCCTTCCCATCCGGGGACGACCAGCCGAAGCGGGTATCCTTGTTCCGGCCGCAGCGCCTCGCCATTCATCTTGAAGGCCACCAGACAGTCATCGAGCGCTTTTTCGATGGGGATCGAGCGGGTCATCGCCGAGGCGTCCGCCCCTTCCGGCATGACCCATTTCCCGCTTGGCTTAACGCCCGCTTCTTGCAGCAAGGTTCGGAGGGAGATGCCCGTATACATCACGTTATGGACCATGCCGTGCGTGAACTGGCAGCCGTTCAACTGCGCGCCGCGCCACTCCATGCCGGAATTCGCCGCGCATTCCAGGAAATAGACATGGTTTTCCCGCGGAAAGCGCATCAAATCCTGCATCGTGAAGACCAGTGGCGTTTCCACCAAACCGTTGATCATCACGCGATGCTGTGCCGGATCGATCTCGGCGATGCCGCCGTGATGCCGTTCGAAACACAACCCATTCGGTGTGATGATTCCGTCAAGTTCGTGAAGCGGCGTGAAATTGACCGACGAGGTCGCGTCCGCGGTCAACCACGGAACGTTCCGGCGAACCACATGTTTCTCGAAAGGAGAAGGTTGGCCATAAGGGAACGCATCGACCCCATCGCCGAGGATCTGATTCCAATCCTGTACATTGGTGATCAAAGGGTCGGGTTGACCGGCATGCGCCGGAACCGCCGAGGCCGCTATTCCGCCGGCGGCAAAGGCGGTGCCGCCCCGCAGAAAGCCGCGGCGGCTGGTCTCAATCCGATCGACAGGTTTCTTGCTGCTCATCCTCTTCTCCGTACTGCCGGAAAGGTCAAATACCAACGATCCGAACACTCTCGTTCGGCGTTAGGGAAACTGTGCCTTGCTTCTCGATATACTGGCTGACGACATCGTAGATCGGGGGCCCTTCGGTCCCTTCGTTCACGCTCGCCCAGCCGGACACGATGTATGATTTGCCGGGGTCGATGGGCGCGCCGGACTTCAGCAGCGTCATCTCGCTGATCCGCGAACCGATATTCTCACCGACATCGATCCGGTAGCCCAAACCCCCAACCCGGACCATGTCCCCGCCTTGCTGATAGTAGGGGTCCAGATTGAAGAGATTGTCCGCGACATCCTCCAGAACCGCCTTGATCATCTCTCCGCTCATCTCGGACCGATAAGCGTTCGGATAGGTGATCGCCGTCATGTTGTAGACATCATCCACCGTGATGTCCTGCCCGGGCAGAAGGGTGGCGCCCCAGCGGAACCCTGGCGACAGGGCGATCTCTGCATCGCGCTCGGACAACAGCGCATCGCAGATCAAGTCGTCGAACGTGCCGTTGAAGTTTCCACGCCGGTACAAAAGGGAATCCGTTGTCCCCAAAACCCGCGAAATCTGCTCCTGATACGGGGCGCGGATCCGCTCGATCACCGCGGCCATTTCAGGATCCGGCTCGATCACATCCGATAGCACAGGGATGAGGCGGTAGGCATAGTCCCGGACCTTGCCGTCGCGCACATCCAGATCCAGGCGCGACAGAAATTTGCCGTGACTGCCGGACGCGACAAGCAATGTGTCCCCGACCGTGATCGCTTCGGGAATCGCGTCGTGGGTATGTCCCGTCAACACAACATCGATGCCGGACACTCTCGAAGCGAGCTTCCGGTCCACGTCGAAACCGTTATGGGACAGCAGAACCACAAGTTCCGCCCCTTCGGCCCGCGCCGCATCGACGGTTTCCTGCAGTTCCTTTTCGCGAATTCCGAAACTCCAGGTCGGTATTTTGTACCGGGGGTTCGCAATCGGGGTGTAGGGGAAGGCCTGACCGATAACGGCGATCTGCACACCACCGCGCTCGAACATCTGGTAGGCTTCAAAGACCGGTTCTTCCCAATCGGTGTCGCGCACGTTTGAGGCCAGGAATGGGAAGTTCATCTTTTCAATGAGCTCTTCGACGCGCTCCGTGCCATAGGTAAACTCCCAGTGGGCGGTCATGGCGTCGATGCCCAGTGCATTCATCGCCGTGACCATATCCTCTCCGTCAGTCGCCAGAGAGGTGTAACTTCCCTGCCAGGTATCTCCACCGTCCAAGAAAAGGGTTTGGGTCGGACGGTCGGACCGGATCGCTTTCGCCAACGTGGCCATGCGGTCCAGCCCCCCTACGCGCCCGTAGGACTTGGCGAGCGAGACGAAGTCCGTACTCGCCATCGCGTAGGCGTCGTATCCGCCCGACCCTAGTTTGAACCGGGAGAGAAACTGATCGCCGGTTATATGGGGCGGCAAGCCGGAGACTTCTCCGACACCGAGATTGATGGACGGTTCGCGGAAATAGATCGGCACGAGTTGCGCATGCAGGTCGGTCAGATGGAGTAGCGTGACGTTGCCGACCGGGTCGAAGGAGAGAAGATCCTTCTGGCTTACCGACTGCCGCGCCAAGGCCGCGGAGGTGATCTTGCCGCTGCCCAAAAGGGCGCCCGCCGCTGCGCTGACTTGTAGGAATTCACGCCGTGAGAACACTTCTTCCCCCTTCGGCGGCCCGCCCACTCGCGAACCACCGCCTTACCTCGTTCGGAACAGTGGGTACCGGCCGCCGCCTTCTGACGGCCGGCAACGGTGTACTAGTTGCGTACCGCGGGCGCCTCGACCGGCAGACCGACGCCGCGATAGGCCAGGTAGACTTCCAGGGCCAGGAATTCATCGCCACCACGCTTGTAAGGCGTCGCGCGCACCTGCTTCATGCAGCCGTCAAACCGGCGATGAAGAGAGCCCATGCCCTGCCATTTCAAACGATAGGTCGGGAAACCGTTCGACTGTCCCTGGCTCAGCAGATCGGACCGGATATAGTTCCCGTAATTGTCTTCGTGACAGTTGGAGCACGAGAGGTCGAGTTGACCGACGCGGGTGTAATAAAGCTCCTTGCCTCGGTCCGCCCAGTCCTGCATGGCGCCCTCGGTAAGGTTTACAGCGACAGGCGCCCCGCGCGACTGAAGCCGCACATAAGCCGTCATGCCCGTCAGTTCGTTGGAATCGTACTTCCAGGCATCGGCCTGCATACGCTCCGTCCGGCATTGGTTGATCTGGTTCTCCAGGTTCGCCGGCTTGCCGAGTTTGGCGTTCCACTTCGGATGTTCCGCACCGGCCTTCGCCATGCTTTCCGACGCGTCGCCATGACAGTCGGCGCAGGCCTTGCCGGCCGCACCGTCGGGTTCCGACCAAAGCACCTCGCCCTGATCGACCCACAGAAATGCCGGATTGTCGAAATCGTCCAACTGCAGGTTTTGCGTTTCGGCGGAACGAAACTCGAACCCGGAAATGATTTCGGTCAGGGGATGCCCCTCCGGCGCCGGATAGCTCTTCCGTTCCTCGGCGGCGGCCGTGGCGGTAATGCCGCCTGCCGTCAGTAAGATGCCAGCCGCAACGGCGCGGCGCCCAATGTTTAACAGCGATCTCTTCATCGATTTCCTCCCAATCACGTCATGGATCCTTTTTCGGACCTCTGCTTTCGCGCTTTTGCGCGCTAAGCGACGGTGATTTTCTTCTTGGTTGAGATCACGGACCCGTCGTCATCCTGCCAGATGAGTTCGAACTCCCCGCTTTCCGAAACCTTCGCCGTGAACTCCATGAACGGGTTCGCGGAAACGGCCGGCTCGATGTCGCATGAAAACACCGGCTTTCCATTGAAGTTGCATTTAAAACTGTTGATGATCATGCGCGGGATCTTGTTACCCTGCTTATCCTTCCGCTGACCGGATTCCATCTTGTGGTTGACCAGGGTCTTGATCGTGATGATCTCACCGGCGGCTGCCTTCTTCGGCAATTTCACGCGTGGTTTCGCCATATCTAATTCTCCTTGCGCAACAGCCGGTCAGCCGCCGCATCCCCCGATGGTTACCTTGACCAAGCTTTGCGTTTTCATGAACGTTCCATCGTTCATTTTCGCGACTGCAATCACGTTCTGCGTTTTTGCGAGACGCATCCGGGTCGCCGCCCGCTGAACGCCGCTCATCGGCGTAAAGTGGAACGTCGCCACGCCGGGTTCCGGGTTCCCGTCAGCCAGAATCAAAAGGCTTTCGGCATACCGAGCCTCGGTGGCTTCGCCATCGACGGTAACCGACAAGGGAACGGTGTTGCCGTTTTCCGCAATCTCAGGCATTTCCAGGGTCAAGCCGCCGTCCGTCGCGGTTTGGCCGCCCAGGAACTCGTCGACACGGGCCTGCGCCTTTTCCGCCGACAGCGCGACGGAGGGCATTCCCATAACGGCCGCCGCGGCCGCGCCGGTCGCGACAATAAGAAACTCTCTTTTGGTAAGCTTTGTCATAGTTTGCTTCCTACTCACTCTTCATTGAGCGTCTTAAGAAAAGCGACGACATCCTCGACTTCCTCAGCCGACAGGATCGTCTTGCCCTGAAACTTTTCCATGACCCGGTTCAGGTCCGCCGAGCGGTGAAATGCCGGCATCATCGTGCCGTCGAAAACCTTCTTGGAGTCCACGACGATGAGTCTGAGTTGAGCTTCAGACCAGCGGGACGCCGCCCCATCCAGGGGTGGGCCGATCTCTCCATGGAACGGTTGATCGGTGATTACCGAAATCTTGTGACAAGCGAGGCAGTTCCCCGCCTTGCGATTGACGATCACATCGCGCCCGCGATCCGCGCTGCCCGACGCGCCGGTCAGGGACTTCGGGATCCCATCATCGATGATCGTAATCTCTGATGCCTGCGCCGATAGAGATCCGGCAACCAAGCATGACGCAACAGCGATACTGCGAACCAGGTTCGCTCTTTTCATAGTTTCCTCCCCAGATGACGCCCAGTGCCGTTCGGACGCATCTCTGTTCGACCTTTTTTCGGTCAGGTTGCTGACTGGCGTTACGGTCGCCGCCGCAATTTATGTATGACTACGATAATCTGGATTGGAACTTAGTTCAATAGAAATATATGAATTTTACTAAGTGTTTTGCGATGAGCGTGGTTTCACATCTATCCGATAGTCCCAAGAGCCGGAACAAGCTCTTGAATATAAAACCCAATATCAGCAATCCCACCGGTTATGAATAAGGCCCCGGTCAAGACCAGAAAGCCCCCGGACAGCTTTTCAATGGTCGCCATGTTCCGTTTGAGGCCGCTGGATAGCTCAAGAAACTTGCCGGCGAAGGCCGCCGCCAGAACAAAGGGCAGGCCGATGCCGGCCGCGTAGAAGGAGAGCAGCACGATGCCCTCCCATACCGACTCTTCTCCTCCCGCCATGAACAGGATCGCCGCCAAGATCGGTCCGACGCAGGGCGTCCACCCGAAGGCGAAGGCAAGACCCAGCATGAAGGCGCCGAACGCTCCGCCCGCATTCGTCGCTTCGAACCGGGCTTGCCGGTAGAGAAGCGGAATGCGGATGACGCCGAGGAAGTGCAGCCCGAACAGAATGATCAGCCCGCCGGCGATATAGGTTAGAAGCTCAAAATTCTCTGTAATGACGCGCCCAAAGGCGCTTGCGACGGCTCCAAGGCCGATGAAGACCACGGCGAATCCGGTCACGAAGGCAAGGCTGAGGCCAATCACTCTCTTCTGCACGGCGGGCGCACCGGCAGTAAGCTCATCGTGCGTAACACCCGCGATGTAACACAGATAGGGCGGGATCAGCGGCAACAGGCACGGCGAGACAAAGGACAGCACCCCGCCTAGAAAAGCCCCAAGATAGGTGACTTCCACCTCTTGTTTCCCCCCAATTCAAACGCTCAGCAAAAATGTGTCGAAAAACGTATACACATATGGCATTTTTTGCATATAATTTCCGAATGTCAAATCTGATCCGCTATAGGTCATTCGGCTTCGCCACGCGCCTCGTTCCAGTGGTCGGCATACTGATGGCCCTTCTGGTTCCCGCCCATGCGGGCGATGCCGAACTCATTATGTTCGAACGCGACGGCTGCGAGTATTGCGATGCATGGAACGAAAGTATCGGCGTCGCCTATCCACGCACCTGGGAAGGGCGCACCGCCCCACTCCGCCGCGTCAACCTCAGCAATGGAATCGACGAGGACCTGAAATCGATCAGACGGCCGCGTTATTCGCCAACCTTCGTACTGATGCTCGATAACCAGGAAGTCGGCCGCATCCGCGGTCATCCCGGCGATGAATTCTTTTGGCCGATGCTGGGTGAGCTTCTGGGCAAGGCGGGTTTCAGCGATCCCGACGGCGACTGAACCAGAACAGAACGGGAGGGAACAAATGAAAAGACTTCTAGGGACGGTCATCGCCGCATGCGTGACAGCTCTTGTTCAAACACCGGCCGCCGCGCAGGACGACCAAGCGGCACTGGTCGACTACAAGGCAATGGCGCCACACGTCGCCATGACCCTGGCGGAGGAAACGCTCTCTGCCTGCCAAGAAAAGGGGTATCAGGTCGCCGTCACTGTCGTGGACCGGTTCGGTCTGGTTCAGGCGGTTTTGCGGGACCAATATGCCGGCCCGCATACGATTGAGACTTCCTACAGAAAGGCCTGGACGTCGGTGTCCTTCAAGATCGCCACCATGGAGTTCGTCGATGTCACGAAATCCGGGGAGCCGCTGTCCGGGATCCGGCAGGTCTCAAAAGCCATGGCTGTCGGCGGGGGTGTCCCCATAGAAGTTGCAGGTTCGCTGGTCGGTGGAGTAGGTGTATCGGGAGCGCCCGGCGGCGATCGCGATCACCTGTGTGCCGAGGAAGGCATCGACGCAATCGCCCTTGACCTTGAGTTCTAGGCAACAAGATTTGATTTCAACGAAGCCCAAACATCTGAGACTGCAATGACACTTCCGAGCGAAGCCGAGATCTTGGAATTCCCTAACGATATGGTCGACAAGGCGCGCCACGCGGCGAATGTCTTGAAGGCCCTGGGTCACGAGCACCGGCTGCTGATCATGTGCCTGCTGGCCGACGGCGAAAAAGCGGTTACACGACTTGAAGAATTGCTGTCTCTGAAACAGCCTGCCGTTTCGCAGCTGCTGACCCGCCTGCGCGCGGACGACCTTGTGACGACACGGCGCGACGGAAAGACGATCTATTACTCCATCGCCGACCCGGCCATTCGCGAGATCATTCAGACATTGTACAAGGTCTATTGCGAACCCGCCGGCGTCTGTCCCACGGACTAGGCGGCGCGCATCCCATGTTCGAGGAATTGCCGGTCTGGACGTTGGTCGCGTCACTCGGCGGCATTATTGGCCTTGTCCTTGGTTTTGTCGCCAGATACACGCGGTTCTGCACGCTGAGCGCGGTTGAGACCGCACTGTACGGCGCCAACTGGCAGCAAATGCGCATGTGGCTTCTGGCGATCGCGGTTGCGGCGCTGGGGACGGCTTTGCTGGTCGATCAAGACATGGTCGATCTGTCGGAGACGGCGCACTACCTGCCAAGGTTTGCTCTTGCCGGACCGATCCTAGGCGGATTGTTGTTCGGTCTGGGCATGGCGGCGGTCGGGACTTGCGGTTTCGGGTCCATTCTGCGCGCCGGCGGCGGAGACCTGCGCGGCGCTTTCACCGTTCTGATCGTCGGGGTTGTCGGATATATGACGATCCGGGGTTTCCTGGCCGTACCGCGCTTGACGCTGGTCGAACCCCTGTCGATTCCGCTTGCCGACGGGGAAACCGCGACCATCGCTTCCCTGATCGCCCTTGGCACGGGTTGGGAACTCGGTGCCATTCAACTGCCCGTCGCCCTCGTTGTGTGCGGCGCGATCATCGCCTGGTGCTGCGCCAGCAAGGCATTTCTTCGCAACAGGATGATGGTGTTCGGCGGGGTGGCCGTGGGACTTGTCGTGGTCGCCGGATGGTACACGACAGGCTATATCGGCGCGGACGATTTCGACCCGCAGCCGGTCGAATCCATCAGTTTTGTCGCGGCGGCGGGAAGCACAGTCGTCTATCTCATGACCTATACAGGCGCCACGATCAGTTTTCCCGTGGGTTTGTTTGCCGGTGTGCTGGCGGGCAGCTTTTTCGCCGCGTGGATCAAGCATGAACTCCGCCTGGAAGGGTTCGACGAACCGCGGGAAATGCGGCGCCACCTTGTCGGCGCGGTCCTGATGGGAGCCGGCGGCGTCCTCTCGATGGGGTGCTCCATCGGTCAAGGCCTGTCCGGCGTATCGACGCTGGCGCTTCCATCATTTCTGGCCCTGATATCCATGTGGGTCGGCGCCGCCGCCGGTTTGCATATCCTTATCCACGGCTGGCCGAGCCTGGCGCGGGCATAACCGGCTTTTCCAAACCCGAGTCTTCATATAGTCTTATTCATATGTTTATATGAATAAAAAGTATACCGGGGAAGGAACGATCATGGGGTTACCTCTGCGCCAAAGAACACCCTTGCTGCGTCTATCGCTGTTTTTTTGCTCTTTTTGTGTCTTCAATATGCCGGCAGGCGCCAGCGACGATATCGACGACATGTATCCGGCCTCGGTCTTGTATTCCAAACCGGTCGAAGTGATCCCGCACGTCTGGTCGGCCATTGGGGCCACCGCACCGCCCAAGCGCGCCAATGCAGGCCACAACAATAACCTGAGCTTTATCGTGACGGGCGAGGGCGTCATCGTCATCAATGGCGGCGCCTGCGCAAAACTGGCCGAGGCGCTGCACACGGAAATCCGAGAAATCACTGACGAACCGGTCCGGCTTGTGATCAACGAAAACGGCCAGGGCCACGCCATGCTGGGCAACTCCTACTGGGCCGACCAAGGCGTTCCGATCCTGGCGCATACCGACGCCGCGGAAGAATTCACCGCCCACGGACACGAAATCCTGGAACGCATGAAGGGCTACAACGGCGATTTGGCCGACGGGACGGAGGTCGCGCCACCGACGGAAACCTTCGACGACAAGCGGGTTATCGAGATGGGCCGTTTCACGATCGAGGTGCTGCACCTCGGCCCGGCCCACAGCCCCGGCGATATCAGTGTCTGGTTACCGGAACAGAGTTTGGTGATCGCGGGCGACATGGCGTTTCATGAAAGGCTGCTGCCGATCTTCGAAGACACCGTGACAGGGGAATGGGTAGAGACCTGGGACAATGAATTTGAAGCGCTGAAGGCAACTTACGTCATACCGGGCCATGGCCACCCGACCAACATGGCGCAGGTCCGCCGCTATACCAGAGACTATCTGGTCTATCTGCGCGGCAAGATTCGGGAGCATCTGGACAATGGCGGGTCGCTTGACGATGCCTATTACATCGACCAGTCGCCCTTCGCCCACTTGGATACGTTCGAGGAACTCGCCACCCGGAACGCCGGCTATGTCTATGTCGAAATGGAGTTCGAGTGAGCGACGATCTACGGGGGCCCGACGGGGAGGGCCCCGGGTCTCCCTGGCTGACCGCGGGCCTGTTGGCGACGGGGTTTTTGAGCGCCGCCGCCATCCTCATCGTCGAGATCATCGCAGGGCGCATCCTGGCACCCTATGTCGGCATGTCGGTCTATACCTGGACGGCCATCATATCGACCGTTCTGGCCGGGCTCGCCATCGGAAACTGGCTCGGCGGGTATTGCACAACCGGTGGCGACACGGCCTGCGGCAAACGCCTGGGCACAGTGCTGGTCGGGGCGGCCCTGGTGACGGCGCTTGTCCCGCTTTTGGCTAAGCCGGTCGCCGGTTTTGTCCTGACCCGCACGGAAAGCGCCGTTGTCGCGGTCACGGCCCTGTCGTGCGGCCTGTTTTTCGTCCCGGCGCTGCTGGGTGGCATGCCGGCCCCGATCCTGGCCAAAATGATCGTCACCGGAAACCGCCACCGCGAGGGCAAGGTCCTGGGTTGGACATTCGCCGCCGGGTCGGCGGGCGCGATCGGCGGATCGGCCATTTCCGGCTTCGTGCTGATCCCCTATCTGGGCAGCGCAAACTCTGCGCTCCTGGCGGCGGGACTCTTGGGCGTCCTCGGCGCTCTCTGGTTTCTGAGCGCCGGCGCGCTGCGCCGGGCCCTTCTCGCTATGCCGGCGGTCCTGGGCGTCGCGGGCCTTTCAGCCGCCGCCTGGGAAACGGTCTGCCAGCGGGAAACCGCAACCTTCTGCATCAATGTGGTAGGCCTCGACGCCCCGACCTGGCAGGAAAGCCGCGTCCGCGGGCTGGTGCTGGACCATTTGATGCACGGCGTGAATGTCGAACATGTCGAGGACGCTCTTCTCAGCCCCTATGTTGCACAGATTGACCGCGCGGCCCGAGTGCTCCGCCCGGGCGCGCGGAGCGCGTTTTTCATCGGCGGTGGCGCCTATACATTACCGCGCGCGTGGTATCGCAGCCTCGACGTCACGGTGGCGGAGATAGAACCGGCGGTGACCGCCGTCGCCGCCGAGCATCTGTGGCTGGACTCCGACCAAATCAAGGTCGATCACCGGGATGCACGGATGTCCCTGACGGCCGATCCAAAGGCGCGTTTCGACCTGATCGTCGGTGATGCCTTCAAGGATGTCGCGGCCCCCTTTCACCTGACGACACAGGAATTCTTTCAACTTACCAAGAGGCGGCTTGCCCCGGGCGGCCTCTTTTTCCTCAACCTGGTGGATAAGGATCCCGAGCCTTCGGCCTTGCTTGCCGTTGTCGCAACCCTGCGCACCGTCTTTCCTCAAGTGCATGTTTGGCGCGACGGGGCTTTGGGGGAACAGGGCCGCAGGACCTATGTAGTGTCCGCCGGAACGACTGATTTCCCGGAGCAAACATTGCGTCGCGCCGCGCAGGACGGGTGGCGTCTGTACCGCCCCTCGGACAACGCTCTAGCCGCCGCCCCTGTGCTGACGGACGACCACGCCCCGTTGGAACACCTGCTCGGCCTGCTGACGGATACGATCGACTAACGGCGTCACCAGGTATCGATCGACTGGCCCGTGCTTTCATAGCTCTCGGACGCGGTCCTCAGATAGCTCTGGAAGGTATCGGTCTTGTAAGCGTCTTCCCGGACATACTTGAACATCTGCATGAAGGTGAAGGGCCGGAAATATCCCGGCAGGCGCGCCACTTCCGCCTCCCGCCCCGATTTCCCCGCTGCCGCCGCGGCATCGCGCGGGAAGAACACGATGGTCGGCGTAAAGTTGACCAGCCATTTCCGCGCCAGAGCACGCTCCTCCAAGGCCTCGCCATCGAAGTCGATGACCTCCCGGCTACCGTGAAGGTTCAACTGCAGAACGTCGAAGTTCTCGGGGATATAGGATTGGATCTTTGCATGAGCGAAGTTGACCTTGTGCGTCTTTTCGCAGAACGGGCAGCCCCGCTGTTCGAAGATGACCGCGAAATGCTTTCCGGCTTCCCCGGCCGCTGACAGGTCGTCGGGCAATTCCAGGAAACTGTCGATGAACCAATCCTGAATATGCAGCCCGTCGTCGGAAAGTTCGACGCCATAGGCAGCATTCCCAATGGGGACCGCGGCCGCCGCTAAACCTGCGCCGGCGAAACCCGCAAACTGACGGCGTGTGAGCATACTTCCCTCCCAACATATATTTATATCGCATTTTTACTATGTTTTGGTGCAGTTGTCACTGTTGTTCTGACCGGTCGTAGCGTTGAGGTAAGGAAAGGATCTCCCGCAGCGTGCGGGGGATCTAGTACGGCCCGGTTGGATTTACCTGTCCGTGAACCACACGAGCGCCCGACAGAGCGGCCGCTATCTCGAGCGCTCTGCCGGGCAGCACTAGAGGTATCGAAAGGACCGCGTGTGACCGTCAGGCGTCATCGGTGGGTTATTGAAGCAGCGCGGCCTCGGCTATGTTCAGGCTTTTGGCGGTATCGACGACCTGGTGCCAAATCCCGTCCGGCACGTCGATGCCTTCACGGGCTCGATCTTTTCGCGCGTTCGCCTCCGGTTCGCCGGGGATGAGGACCGGTGAGTCGGGGTTTCGGGCGGCACATTCCTTGATCCAGGAAAGGTAGGATGCGGCGATGCCGTTCGGCTGTTCCTGCATGTCGGACGCTTCTGAATCCAAGAATATGGAGAACATGTTGTTCCGATTGACGGTTTCACCGGGATTGACCGTCTTGCCGCCTGTGAACGCGCCCGCCAGCAGGTCCGTCACCAGGCTGAGGCCGTACCCTTTGTGCCCGCCCATCGTAAGCAACGCGCCGCCGTCGTAATAGTCGCCCGGATCGGTCGTGGGATTTCCCGATTTATCGACGATCCACCCTTCGGGAACAGGACGGCCTGCGGCATGGGCAACACGCAGTTTTCCTTCCGCGACCGCAGACGTGGTCATATCGACAATCAAGGGATCGCGGCCGTGCACCGGATATCCGATACAAACTGGGTTGGTCGCCATCCTGCGTTCGATCCCGCCGAACGGCGTAACGCCCGGCTTCGCCGGGGAATTGACGAAATGGAAAGAGATCACGCCCTGTTCCGCGGCCAACTCGGCCCAATCGCCGAGCCGGCCAACATGGGAAACGTTCCTGAGGCCGACGGCTGCCAACCCGGACTCCTTGGCCAGCCGCGCGCCCTCCAGCGTGACCTTTTCCGCGGCGACCTGACCGAAACCAAGATTGGCGTCGTAGATCGACACCGCGCCCACACGCTGAACCAGCGTCAGTTCGGCCCCGGATCGGATGGTGCCCTCGCGCAGTTGATCGGCATATTGGCAGACCCGGATAAGACCGTGGGAATCGTGGCCGACCAGATTTGCGCCGGCCAGCCGTTGGGCGACCTTTTTCGCCTCATGTTCCACCGCTCCTGCGGCACATAGGATGTTCCAAACGGTCGCTTCGACCTGCGCAGCGGTCAGTTTCACGGTCACCTCGTCCTTGCCAGCGGTTGCGGCACCGATCCCTCCGCACGATCCAGCACCTCGGCGTTGAAGCACAGCTCGCGCTTCAAAGCGCCGTCGAAATAGTCCAACACATTCTGAACCGAGCGCACCGCCATGCGGCTAAGGCAGGCCTCGGTATGCGCCGCACAGTGCGGCGTCATCACCATGTTCGGCTGGGACAGCAGACGGTTGTCCGGGCCGGGCGGCAGCCGATGCCAGACATCGGTTCCCGCCGCCAGAAGATGTCCGCGCTGAAGTGCGTCCGCCAAGGCGTCTTCATCGACAAGGCTGCCCCGCGCGACATTGACGATCACCGCTCCCTTTTTCATCCGCGCGAATTGCGGCGCACAAAACAGCGGCGCCGCATCGGCCGGCGCAGGAAGACAAAGCACAACGCAATCGGCTCTACCCAACGCTTCTTCGAAGTTTCGCACATGGGCGTAACCGAGTGCCGTTGTAACACCCGGCTCAACGAAAGGGTCTGCGACCACGACCTTCATATCGAAGGCGTCGGCCAGCTTGGCCACCTTGCGCCCGATGCGCCCGTACCCGACGATCATGACGGTCCTGCCGGCCAGTTCCATGGTGCCGACGGCGTCCCGCGCTGTGAGGAATTCTTCACGCGACACGGCATCCGTGTCCGTGCGCGCCAGGTTCATGCAGGACGGCAACCGGCGCGCAGCAGACAGGATCAGCATCATCGCATGCTCGGCGACCGAGACCGCGTTCGCGTCGCCCACTGTCATCACCGGGATACCCCGGCGGGAGAGTTGTTCCACGTCGATGTTGTCGACCCCGACACCGTGACGGGAAACGATCTTCAGCCGGCCCGCTTTCCGCAGGATCTCGGCCCCGAGATCCAGCTTCCGCACGACAATAGCGTCCACCGAGGGCAGAACGGTATCGAGTTCAGCCGGTTTGGGGTCCGTCAGGACCGTGCGCCGGAACCCCGGCCGGCTGTCGAACAGACGGAAGCCGTCCGCATGGATGTCTCCGAAAAACAGGACGTTATGCATGGCTCATCCGCCGGACATCGACGTCGCTGTGCACCGAGCAGCTTTGGTTCCCGCCTTTCACGGGCTTCCGAGGCATGGACAAGGGCAATTCAGTCATTCCGGTCACGCCTTGTGTGCGGACGGCATCGCCATGCGCTGAACCACAATGATCGCCAACAGGGCAAGAATCGCGGGGATGGAAGCCCGCCAATCCGGATAGATGAGACCAACGGTCGCCAGAAGCAGTACGCCCTTGTGCCAGGTCTTCAGCGGGCCGAGCAGATATCCGTGCAACGCCGCCGCCAGGATCACCACACCAATCACGGCCTGCGTGACCACCAGCGCGACATACAACGGATCGCCCTGCAGAAGAATCGCCGGCTCGTAGACAAACAGGAACGGAATGACGAAACCGGTCACGCCAAGCTTGACCGCCTTGACGCTGGACTCCCAGACCTTTCCGCCGGCAAGCGCGTTCGCCGCATAGACCGCCATTGCAACAGGAGGAGTAATGGCCGACAGGATGGCAAAGTAGAATACGAATAGATGGGCCGCCTCCACTTGCACCCCAAGACTGACGAGGGCGGGAACCATTAAGGCGACCTGTACAATATAAGCAGGCGTGGTGGGCATGCCCATTCCGAGAATGATTCCGGCGACCATGCTGAGCAGCAGTGCGATAAGCAGTGTATCGTTCGCCGCGGAGATCACGAAATTGGAGAATGTCAGCCCAATGCCGGAGACGTTGATGACGCCGACGACAATACCGGCGCAGGCGGTGGCCGCGGCAATCGTAAGCGCGTTCCTGGCGCCGTTCTCCAAGGATGTGAGAGTATTCTCCACCGTCACATAGTGGCGCGTCGTCTTGCGGAGAAACGCCGTCGGCAGTACCGACCCGATGCCGCACAGAGCCGCGAAGGGTGCGGAGTATCCCATCAAGAGAACGCCGACGATGACAGCCAGCGGAATGAACATATGGCCGCTGTCCGCCATGACCTTGCCGAGCGGGATCTGCTGCTCTTTCGGTACAGATCCGATATCCAACCGCTTGGCTTCGAAGTGAATGGATGCGAATACCGCGACGTAGTAGAGGACCGCCGGCGTGACGGCCAGGGCGGCGATGGTCAGGTAGCTGACGCCAAGATACTCCGCCATCACAAAGGCGGCCGCCCCCATCACCGGCGGCATGATCTGGCCGCCGGTGGAACTCACGGCTTCGACCGATGCGGCGAAGGCCGGCTTAAACCCGATCCGCTTCATCAGCGGGATGGAAAATGCGCCGGTGGTCATCACGTTCGCGACCGCGGAACCGGAGACCGATCCGAACATGCCGCTTGTGATGCATGCGACCTTAGCCGGCCCCCCGGCTTGCCGCCCGGTCAGGGCAACGGCGAAATCCATGAACAGTTTGCCGATTCCCATACGTTCGACCATCGCGCCGAAGATGATGAACAGCACCATGAAGGTCGCGGACACGGCGACCGGTATGCCGAAGATGCCGTCCGTCGTCAGGAACATCTGTTCGATCAGCAGCGGATAGGTGGTCTTGGTCGCGACCAGGGCAAAAACAATGAAGCCCAAAGCAGTCAGCGGCAGCGCCAATCCCAGCGTCCGGCGCGTCCCTTCCAGAACGAGAACGACAAGGCCCGTCCCGACGACGAGATCCCAGCGGGTCAAATCGTCGACATACATGAAGCGCTGCTGCACATAGTCGATATTGATGGCCGGGTAGAGCGCGGCAAAGAACACCGCCAGAGCCAAACAGAGGCTCACGAAGGACGGCCGGTCCACTTTGTCGCCGCGCCAGTTGGTAACCAGATAAACGAGGCCGAGCGCCATACCCACATGGTAGCCCCGGAGATAGTAGGGACCGGGGTAGCCCGCCAACGCGAAGTAGAGGTGACTGATCGCCAGGACCAGCAACAGCGCCTTAATCGTCAGGCGTATGGTATTTGCCCAGGAGTGGTTCATCGTCGGTTCCCGGACTGCCCGCCGGAGATCGGCGGGTGGCCCACAACAAGAGTACGCAAGAAGCGGTTGAACGCAGGGAGAGGATCGGAACGCCGCCCGTCTCCCCGAAGCGAAGACGGGTCAGACGTTCGGCAGGACTGTTAGTTGACGCCCCGCGCCTTGTAGAACGCAGCGGCCGCGGGATGCAGCGGCACGCCGATATCCGCGGACATGTCGTCCAATGTCAGGGTCGCCATACTCTTGTTGACGGCGGAAAGAGAGGTGAGGTTGTCCGCAACCGCCGTCAGGATGGTCTTAACAACATCGCCGTTATAGTCGCAGGCGGCGATCAGATGGGTTCCGTAGGTAATCGCCTCCGCCGGCTGGCTCAGGTTGGGATAGCTGTCGGCGGGGATGGTCCGCAGAATGAAGGCCGCGTTTTGCGCCTTGAAATGCGCGAAGATCTCATCGGTGATCGGAACAATCTCGATATCCCGGCTGGTCGCCACATCCATCACCGCACCGGCCGGCAAGGCGGTTCCGAGGGTGAAGATATCCGCATGCCCGTCTTTCATCTGATTGACCGAGTCCGAGTAGGAAACATGGGAAACGTCATCCATGTCGTCATAACTCAGCCCGACGGCATCCAGGAGGCTGCGGGTCAGGAACTCGCCGGTATTACCGTTCTGCTGTGTTGTCAGACGCTTGCCCTTGAAATCCGCTATTGTCGCGACGTTGGCGTCGTCGCGGGCGACGATTTGAAACCACTGCGGATACAGGGTTCCGAGATTGCAGACATTCTCGACCTTGCCGCGGAACGGCGGGCGGCCCGCAAGCGCATCCACGGTCGAAATCGTGTTGGCGAAGGCGATCGGGAACTTCCCTGCCGAGACGCCAACGACGTTTGCAACCCCTGCGCCCGGCGTGACGGTGATCGAGAGATCGGAATCCATTTGCTCGGCGATCGCCTTGATCGCGCCGCCAAGCGGATACCAGGAGCCGCCCTGGGACCCGGTGGACAGCACAAAATCCTCGGCGTGGGCGGTGAAGGATCCAGCCGCCGCGACCACGGCCGCCAATGCCGTTCGTTTGAGACAATTCGATACTGACACCATGATTTCCTCCTAGATTTACCGTTTTTGGTTTTTGTCGTTCGGATCGGTTTCCGGAACAGGAAAGCCGGGCGGGCCTCCCATCCGTGGACCTGATTCTTTTGAACACCGGACGGCCCTCGCGCACGTCAGGCCCTTCCGCCATTGCCGTGCAGCCGCTCGGAGATGCCCCCGTCCCGCTTGCCTGCGGGCCCGGTGGGGGAGCTTGACCGGCCGCTTGAGAACGACGCACCGCTCAGCGCTCTTCGCCAGTGTCTTTCCGGATCGGACGCTAAGCACGGCTTGCAAATCTGTCAATCACATTCTAGTTAACGCACTGTTTCGCTATGACAGCTCACAACGATCCCAACCTAAGAAACGATATAATCGTCTGTTTTTATTGTTTTAATGCACATGACGAATTGAATATTACTTGATTATCATGTTAAATTTGTCTTACAAATATAGGACAGATTCGCGAAATGCCTTGTCGATCGGCAGGGCACATCAATACCGAGGCCATCCATGTCGAGATGCACGACCTTGACCGAATCCGTTTACCAGGCGCTTCTTGCAGGCGTTGTGGATGGCGGCTACCCGGTCGGTGCGCGGCTTCCGCCAGAAGCGGAACTTTGCAAGACATTCGGCGCATCGCGGCCCGTGATTCGAGAGGTCCTAGCGCGCCTGCGCGCCCAGGGGATGATCGAATCGCGAAAGGGGTCGGGCAGTTATGTCTTGCGCCGCACGGCCGCCGCCCCGCCGATGTCCGAGGACATCGCCAGCATGGCGGAGATTGAAGCCTGCTATGATTTTCGTGTTTCACTGGAGGGTGAATGTGCCTATTTCGCGGCGCTAAACCGGGATGATGAAGATCGCGCGGAACTCACCGCAGTGTTCGAGGCCTTCTGCAGCGCCTTGGGCGAAAACAAGCGCGGCGGCATAAACGATGATTTTCAGTTTCATCTGAAAATCGCGGAAGCGACCCACAACCCGTTCTTTGTCAGCGCATTCCAGACGATCCAGAGCCGGGTCCACATGGCGATCGATATCTCGAGACAGTTGACGGCGACCCCGCACGACGTCCGGCGAAAAACTCTGATCCGCGAGCATTCCGCGGTCCTGGATGCGATTCTGGCCGGCGACCCGATCAAGGCCCGTCGCGCAATGCGGCAGCATGTCTCAAACTCCAAGAACCGTGTATTCAAGGGCGAGAGCCATTGAATGCCGCCCTAAGCGGGCCCGTGCCGGATCAGCTTCCGGACTTAAGCGAAACCCGTCCTCCAGCGAGCGCGGAAAATCCATTCAACCATCGAGGTGCCTAGAAATGATATCGGAAGAAACCCTGAAGCGTTTGCGCGATGATCTGTCCGCCGTGTCGACCGCAACGATCTCCACCGCTTTGTTCAAACGCGGCCTGCGAAAGCAGTTCATTCAAGACGTCCAGCCCCTGAAACACAAAGGTCGAACCATGGTCGGGCTGGCTTTCACCTTGCGCTACATACCGGCGCGGGAGGACCTCAACGGGCTGGAAGTGTTTCGCGACCGCAAGCACCCGCAGCGGGCCGCGATCGAGGCCTGCCCGGAGGGCCATGTCATGGTGATCGACAGCCGCAAGGATCCCAGCGCGGCCTCCGCAGGCAGTATTCTGGTGTCCCGCCTGATGGTCAGGGGCGCCGCCGGAATCGTGACCGATGGCGGCTTCCGCGACGCGCCCGAGATCGCCGAACTGTCGATCCCGGCCTATCACAACCGCCCTTCCGCCCCGACGAACCTGACCATGCATCAGGCCATGGATATCAACGTGCCGATCGGCTGCGGCGACGCACCGGTGTTTCCCGGCGACCTGATCGTCGGCGACGGCGAAGGCGTGATCGTCGTGCCGGCGCACCTGGCCGAGGAGATCGCGGCGGAGGCGGTCGAGATGACGGTGTTCGAGGACTTCGTCACGGAAGAAGTTCTAAAAGGCCGCTCGATCCTGGGTCTGTATCCGGCCACCGACGAGCAAACCTTGACGGACTTCGCGGCGTGGCGGGAAGCCAACGGGCGCTGACGGGTCAATTGATCCTTGAGCCGCCGGCGAGCGGCGGGTTGCCCCGCCAGCACCAAGCGCGCTTCGCCGGCGCGCCTTGGCCCTGCCTCAAGGGTTGAGCGAAATGCAAAAGCCCAAGACGCCGCCAACGGGTTCGCCGCTGGCCGCTGCCCAATTCATCCGGGCGATTCGCTCTTTGCAGGCATGGTCGAGAAAGCAGCAGAAACCGCAACCTCTCCGCAAGGCCGCAAGCGCGACGCAACGACCCTTCGCCGCCCCATAGGCGGCAAGGGCAAATCGGCTGGTCGCGAGGTGTGAAAAGTGGCGGAGAGAAGGGGATTCGAACCCCTGAGGGGCTTCCACCCCAACACGCTTTCCAGGCGTGCGCCTTAAACCACTCGGCCATCTCTCCCAGGATCGGCGGGACATTGAGGCAGGCGCCTCGTCCCAGCGGCGGCGGAACCTAACCGAGAGGATCGGGGCAATCAAGCGCTGAGCGCACATCCCCGGTTTTGACGCCGAGAATCCGCATGTTATGGTGGGTTTTAGGCGGTCGGCGCCAATGTCGTCCGCCGCAACACTGACAACGACAAGCCTTGGCGACAGGGACTGGGAAGAGGCAGCAAGGCGGGCCATCTTCCCGTACGCCTGGGCAACTAGCGGGTATGCGGCCGGCAATGGTGGTGTTTGCACTGCTCGGGTGGTTTTTTATCCTGGTGGCCCTGGGTCTCCTGGTCCTGGGCCTATGGCTGTGGCTGAGCGGTCAGGACGTCACCCAGCAAATGGGTCAGCTTTGGTATTCGCTCGATTCGGGGAGCCTCCCGCTAGCCCAGACGATCGTTGAGCGCCACCTCCGCCTGCCGTCCCTGTGGCAGGACGTCATTGTCCCACACCTGCTGACGCAACCGGCCTGGGAAGGCATTCTATGGCTGTTCATCGGGCTGATGGTGCTGGGCGGCCTGCTGTCCCTGCTGGGATCGCGGCGCAAAAAGCGCCGGTCCAGTTTCCGCAGCGACTAGTGTCCGGTAGTTGGACGCGATGGCCCTAGCCTCGCGGACGGAGCCTATCCATCCCCCATTTTCAGGGCTTCCAGGAAGGCGGACTGCGGAATGTCGACCTTGCCGAACTGACGCATCCGCTTTTTCCCTTCCTTCTGCTTTTCCAGCAATTTCCGCTTCCGGCTGACATCCCCGCCATAGCATTTGGCGGTCACGTCCTTGCGCAGGGCGCCGATGGTCTCGCGGGCAATCACCTTACCGCCGATCGCCGCTTGCAGAGCCACCTTGAAGAGCTGACGCGGGATCAGATCCTTCAGCCGTTTGCAGATCGCCCGGCCGCGGAACTCCGACTGCGTCTTGTGTACGATCATCGCCAACGCATCGACCGGATCCCCGTTCACCAGGATGGAGACTTTGGCCAGATCGCCCTCGCGGTACTCGTCCATCTCGTAATCGAAGGAGGCATAGCCGCGGCTGACCGACTTCAGCCGGTCGTAAAAATCGAACACCACCTCGTTCAGCGGCAGCCGGTAGACCGCCATCGCACGCGACCCGACATAGGTGAGTTCAACCTGCTCGCCGCGCCGTTCGGTGCATAGGGTAAGGACCGGCCCCAGATACTCGTCCGGCACCAGGATGGTCGCCTTGATCCAGGGCTCCTCGACGCTTTCGATCTGCGTCGGGTCCGGGTAATCCGCCGGATTGTGCAATTCGATCTTCTCGCCGGTGGTCATCTGTATCCGATAGACGACCGAAGGCGCGGTGGAGATCAGATCCAGATCGAATTCCCGGTTCAGCCGTTCCTGGATGATCTCCAGATGCAGAAGCCCCAGGAAGCCGCAACGGAATCCGAATCCGAGCGCCGCGGAGCTCTCCATTTCGAAATGGAAACTGGAATCGTTCAGGACGAGTTTGCCGAGTGCTTCGCGCAGCGCCTCGAAATCGGAACTGTCGACAGGGAACAGACCGCAGAACACCACCGGCACCGAGGGCTGGAAACCCGGCAAGGGTTCTTCCGTCGGCTTCCGGTCGTCGGTCAGCGTATCCCCGACCTTGCACTCGGAAACAGTCTTGATGCTGGCCGTGATGAAGCCGACTTCTCCCGGTCCCAACTGATCGACCATCAGGCCCTTCGGCGTCAGCACGCCGACCCGGTCGACCTCATGCGCCGCGCCGGTCGCCATCATGCGCACCTTTTGGCCTTTTTTCAGCACGCCGTCGCGGACCCGGGCCAGCGCCACCACGCCGAGATAGGCGTCGTACCAGCTATCGACCAAGAGGGCGCGTAAGGGCACTTCCGGCTCGCCGGCCGGTGGCGGCAGGCGCGTGACGATGGCTTCCAGAACAGCCTCGATCCCCAGGCCGGTCTTGGCCGAAATCTCCAGGGCGCCGCTGGCATCGATGCCGATTACTTCCTCGATCTGCGCCTTCACGCGCTCCGGCTCGGCGGCGGGCAGGTCCACCTTGTTCAGAACGGGGATGATTTCGTGGTCGTTGTCGATCGCCAGATAGACATTGGCCAGCGTCTGCGCCTCGACACCTTGGCTCGCGTCCACCACCAGCAGCGAGCCCTCGCAGGCCGCCAGACTGCGCGACACCTCGTAGGAGAAATCCACATGGCCGGGCGTGTCGATCAGGTTGATCGTGTATTCGATGCCGTCCTTGGCTTTGTATTTCAGACGGACGGTCTGGGCCTTGATGGTGATGCCGCGCTCGCGCTCGATATCCATCGAATCGAGCACCTGCTCCTTCATCTCCCGGTTGGTCAGGCCGCCGCATTCCTGAATCAGGCGGTCGGCCAGCGTCGATTTCCCATGGTCGATATGGGCGATGATGGCGAAGTTACGAATATGGGCGATATCGGTCATCGCGGGGCAGCAATCCAATCAAGCAAACCAGCGTTCATAGAGTACGGTACGCCGTTCAATAGAGATACATCCCGAGCGGCGGCGCACAATAGGGGCGGTCCTTGAAAACCGCAATCGCCTCGTGCAGTAAGGTCGCAGAGCCGAACGGTACCGACCCTCTCTCCCAGTGTGAGCAGCAGCGCATGTCTCTTTACGCCCTGGCGCGCCCCATTCTCAACGGCCTCGACCCAGAGACGGCCCACAATCTGACGATCAAGGCCTTGGGGTTCGGACTGGGACCGCGCCAGACGGCCCCGGACGATCCGCGCCTTTCCGTCCGGATCTGGGGCCGAAACTTCGCCAATCCGGTGGGGCTGGCGGCGGGTTTCGACAAGAACGCCGAGGTCTACGGCCCGATGAGCCGGATGGGACTTGGATTCGTGGAAGTCGGCTCGATCACCCCCAAACCGCAGCCCGGCAATCCGAAACCGCGCATGTTCCGCCTGACCCGCGACGGCGCGGTGATCAACCGAATGGGTTTCAACAACGGCGGCGCGGCGGACGCGGAAAAGAACCTCTCGCGCCGGGGGGCTCTGGCGCCGAACGCGTTCATCGGCGTCAATCTGGGCAAGAACAAGACCAGCGAGGACGCCGCCGAGGACTACCGCATCGGAACCGAGCGGCTTTCCCGCTATGCGGACTATCTGGTGGTGAATGTCTCCTCCCCCAACACACCGGGCCTGCGCGCCCTGCAAAGCACCGAGGAACTCTCCGCGATTCTGACCGCCGTCAGACAGGCGAAACAGGAAGGACCCAGCGGCATCCCGCCGGTCCTGGTGAAGGTCGCCCCGGACCTGACGGAGGAGGATATCGCCGACCTGTCGCGTTTCGCCCTCGAGGGGATGGAGAGCGGCCTTATGGACGGGCTGATCGTCTCCAACACCACCATCGCGCGGCCGGACACACTTGCCGAAACAGCGATGGCCGGGGAGACCGGCGGCCTGTCCGGGCGTCCCTTGTTCGACGCCTCGACGACGGTCCTCAGGACGTTTTATGCACGGACCGGCGGCACGGTCCCCCTCGTCGGGGTCGGCGGGATTTCCTCCGGCGCGGAGGCCTATGCCAAGATCAGGGCCGGGGCCAGTCTGGTGCAGCTTTACACGGCGCTTGCGTATCGCGGACCGGACCTGATCGCGGAGATCAAGCGGGATCTGCTGAGACTGATGCAGGCGGACGGCTTCACGCGGATCGCCAGCGCCATCGGCGCGGATCACGCCTAGGCCTGTTTCCGGACAGCAGCGCCGCACGAGAGGAGACAGGGATGGCACACGGTCCTTCGACAGCATCGGTCGCCGAATGGATCGTCAACGACCTGACCGAAAGCCGGCCGGACATGTTCCTGCAGCGGATTGCCGAACGCCTGGTCGCGGAAGGCGTGCCGATCGGCCGCTGCGCCAAGCTGATCCGAACCCCGCACCCCACACTGATGGGCCGGACCTATATGTGGATCAAGGGCGAAGGCGTGCGGGTGACCACAGTCCCGACCCAGGCGCGGACAGACGAGCGGTTCCTGCACAGCCCGGTTTACCCGGTCTTTGAAGAGGGCGCGGTGGTGCGGCAGAAGATCTGTGAGGGCGAGGGTCTGGACCGCTATCCGATCATCCGGGATCTGCACGCGGAGGGCGCAACCGACTATCTGGCCTATCCGATGACGTTCCTGGGTGGGGAGAACCACGCGCTCACCTGGACCTGTTTCGAACCGGGTGGGTTCAGCGATGCCGATCTGGCCATCCTATTGTCGGTTCAGAAACCGATCTCCCGGGTCGCGCAAATCTTCGCGCTGCAATGGACGGCGGAGAACCTGCTGAACGCCTATGTCGGGCCGGGTACCGGCGAAAGGATCCTGAAAGGCCGCCACCATCTCGGCGACAGCGAACGGATTCACGCGGTGGTCTGTTTCTGCGATCTGCGGGGCTCCGTGCGCTTGGCCGAACATTATGGAACCGACCGTTTCCTCGAACAGTTGAATCGGTTCTACGATTGCACGGCCATGCCGGTGCAACGGAACGGCGGTGAAATCCTGCGCTTTATCGGCGACGCCTTTCTGGCGATCTTCCCGACCGAGAGCTTCGGCGGCACGGGCCCCGCCTGCGCCGCATCCTTGACCGCCGCCCAGCAGGCGATCGCCGCACTGGATGCCGAGAATGAAGACCGCCGCGCCTCCGACGATCCGGCGTTCGAGTGCGGGTTCGGCCTGCATGTCGGGGACGTGCTCTACGGCAATATCGGCACGAACGAACGGTTGGAATTCACGGTGATCGGGGCGGTGGCGAACGAAACAGCCCGCATCGAGGGAAAATGCCGGGACTTGTCCAAGCCCATTCTTGTCTCCGAGGCCTTCGCCCGTGAACATGCGGGCCCCTGGGAAGACATGGGCGAACACGACATGCGCAACGTCTCGCATCCGATGCAACTCTTCACGCCGGCTGGTTCGGCGGGTGCGCCCCGATCATGATCCGTCTGGCCGTTATCGGCGCCGGCCTGATCGGGCGTGAGCATTGCCGGTTGATTCAGGACCATGACGGCGTCGACCTGATCGCGATCGCCGACCCGTCGGCGGCCGCCGAGACACTGGCACGGGACCATGGCTGCTCCTACTACAGCGACTACGCGGCAATGCTGGACGAAGCCGCGCCGGACGGCGTGATCGTCGCACTGCCGACGGGCCTGCATGCAGAGGTCGGCCATGCCTGTATCGAACGCGCCGTGCCCTGCCTGATCGAAAAGCCCATCGCCGACACCTTGCCCGCGGCGCTTGGGCTGGCGCACGCCAGCGAGGCGGCGGGCGTTCCGATCCTGGTCGGCCACCACCGGCGGCACAGTCCCGACATCCGCGAGGCCCGTCATATCGTCATTGCCGGATCCTTGGGCGAGATCGTCGCCGTGAACGGCCTGTGGCTGGCGGACAAGCCGGACGACTATTTCGACGCCGCCTGGCGGCGCGAGGCCGGCGGCGGTCCGGTTCTGATCAACCTGATCCATGACATCGACTGCCTGCGCTTCATCGTCGGGGAGATCGCCGAAGTCCGGGCCTTCGCAAGCAATGCGGCGCGCGGCTTTGCGGTGGAGGACACCGTCAGCATCGCACTGCGTTTCGAGAACGGGGCGCTGGGCAGTTTCCTGCTGAGCGATGCGGCCGCCTCCCCCTTTACCTGGGAGACGACGTCCGGCCAGGCGCTCTACTTTCCGCACCGGCCGGGAGACTGCTACGTCATCGGGGGGCGGGAGGCTTCGCTCGGCGTCCCCAGCATGAGCCTTTGGCGGCACAAGGACGCCGGTCAGCACTGGCAGCACCCCTTGATCGAAGAACGGATCCCGCTGGACGGATCGCGCACCTATCCAAACCAATTGCGGCACTTTCTGGAGGTGGTGCAGGGCGCCGCAGAACCGCTTGTCTCGGCGCGCGACGCAACCCTGACGCTGGCCGCCACTCTGGCCGTTCAGATCGCCGCGGCGGACGACCGCACCGTTAACGTACGGGGCCTCTTGGCCGAAGCTGTGTAAAACAAGCGGACAACCGCGTTCCAGGTGTTAGGCTGCCAGCATGATGCGAAGCGTTGAAGATCAACCGGCCGCCGCCGCAGGAGCAGCCGCACCCGACAGCACCGGTCAACGCCGGGTGCTGGGCATGGCGCTGATCATCGTCAGCTCCGTCGGGATCAGTTTCGGCGGTCTGATCGCCCGGAACATCGAGACGGCGGGCGCCTGGCAGATCAATATCTATCGATCCTTCTCGGTCGCGGCCGTGGTCGCGGTCGTGCTGCTTTGGCAATACAAAGGGAGCGTCGGCGGGAAACTCATCCAGATCGGTCGCCCGGGTCTTGTCGGCGCCTGTCTGTTGACCGTGGCCGGCGCGGCGTTCCTGCAAGCGCTGACCACGACCACCGTCGCCAACACCCTGTTCACCCTGTGCGCGATCCCATTCATTACCGCGGCCTTGGCCTGGATCTTCCTGCGCGAGGGGTTGGACCGGATTACCATCGCGACCATGGTTTGCGCGGGAATGGGCGTCGCCGTGATGCTGGGCGACGGCATCGGAGGCGGGTCGCTTTACGGGAACCTGATGGCGCTGGCCACCGCGATGGGCTTCTCGGGCTATGCGGTCATTGTGCGCCGCCACCGGTCGATAGACATGCAGCCCTGCTTGTTGCTCGGCGCCTTGATGCTGGCTTTGGTGGCGTTGCTTGTTACGGCGGGGGATTGGTCCATCACCTGGTGGGACTTGGCGATGTGCTTCCTGTGGGGCGGCATTCTGTCGGGCATCGGCAACATCCTGTTCATCATCGCCTCGCGCCACCTCCTGGCCGCCGAGGTGACGCTCTTCATGCTTCTGGAATTCTCGCTGGGGCCGATCTGGGTTTGGCTTTTCATCGATGAGGTTCCCACCGTACTGACCCTCGCAGGCGGCGCGATCATCATGGGCGCCGTGCTCGTTCGGACAGTCTACCAAGTGCGCGTGTCGCAAACCCGGCTTCGCCGCGGTCGGTTGGCCGGTCCGGTCTAGAGCCTCGCGCCTTAATTCGGACGCAATTGAGATCTTTTTGGAGGCCTACCGGGCAGGAGCCGTTCCGCCGGCGATGCAGCGCATCGGCACGGGGCGGCGACGCATCCGGAAGGTTTCCAAGAAGACCGAAGGCGGCGTATCAATGGGTCCGAGTTAAGGCGCGAGGCTCTAGGCGCAACGCCGCCCGTCCGAGACCCACCCAACAACCCAAGCCGCGCTGTTCCCGGTCGGCACTCGGTCGGGACCCGACCGCTTGCGGTGACATGACCCAAACTTTAGGCTGACCCATTGCGTTAACGAGGGTGGAATGCCGTCCGCCAGCCACATGATTCTTTTCTGCGTTTACGTCGCGCTGGCCATTGGCGCAGGCGTGGCCGCGCCTGCGGTCACGGACGCCCCCCCGGTTCTGATCGGGGCCGTCGTTTTTCTGGCCTGCGCCCTGGCGCACGAGGCCTGGACGCGGCGGCTCAACGAGGCGCGTCTCATCCGCAGCATACGGGTCATGAAATCGGCCTATGACAGGCTGCAAGACCCCGGGACCACCCTTCCGCCGACCGATCCTCTCCCGCCTCCGGGCCCCCATGTGGGACCATCGGAAGACACGGAGCCCGCGCCCCCCGCGCCGGCGCACGAGGAGCGGGCGGAGGACACGCCGACAACACCGCGGGCCGTTGCACCGCCGCCCCCGAAAGCGCCGCAACCCGCCGATCCCAAGCCCGACACACCCACGAATGAGCGGGGAGAAATCGCCCTGCTTCAGCGTTTGCTGGATACCCTTCGGATGACCGACGATCCCGGCCTGCGGCCCGAGCCCGGGATAGAGGAACTGGATGGCTCGGCGGCGGCTCCCGAAGAGGGTGGCGCGCGCGGCGGCCTGCGGGTCGTCGGCGGCTCGGACACCGACAGCCGTGGGGTGCTGGATCTCCTCGAGCAGGGCTTGCGCGACGACCGCGTCGACCTCTACCTGCAACCGATCGTCAGCCTGCCGCAGCGCAAGCGCCGGTTTTTCGAATGCTATAGCCGCGTGCGCACCGAAGACGGCGCCGTGATCGAGCCTCCCGACTATCTCGATCTGGCGAAAACGGCAGGGTTACTCACCTCCATCGACAATATCCTGCTGTTCCGCTGTCTTCAGCTTTTGGGCAAGCTGCAGCGTCAGGACGCGACCGCCGTCTTCTTCTGCAATCTGTCCGCCTACACCTTGGCCGACGACGGGTTTGTCCAGGATATCGTCGCCTATATGGAGCGGCACCGCGAGCTCTCCTCCAAACTGGTTTTGGAGATGGCGCAAACGGACCTGGCGGACGCGCCGGCCAACCTTCCAGACTATCTGGAAACCCTGCAGGCCGCAGGATATCGTTTTTCGATGGACGGCGTCCGCGATCTCGATCTGGACATTCAGATCATGGCGGAAAAAGGCTTCCGCTCTGTCAAAATCGACGCCGCGATCCTGCTTGAATTGATCGAGGCGGGCCGGGGCTCCGTCGTCCGGTCCTTGAAGCAGAACCTCGACCATCACGGCATCGACATGATCGTGGAACGCATTGAAAGCGAGAAGGATTTGCTGGAACTTCTCGATTTCAACATTGACTACGGCCAGGGTTTTCTGTTTGGAGAACCCCGTCCAAGCAAGGACCCCGACGCACAGGATCGTGCCGATGGGGTCGGCTAGGGCCGGAACAGTCTCCACGGCACCAGGATTTTCATGAACGATCAGGCAAACGCGGTGACCGGTGCGGTTACCATTCTGGATGGGATCGCGCCGCTGATGGCGCGGTACGACACGTTCCTGCTGGACCAGTGGGGTGTGATCCATGACGGCGTCAACGTCCATCCGGGCGCACTGGACGCCATGCAGCGGCTGCAAGCCGCCGGCAAGACCGTGATCATTCTGTCGAACTCGGGCAAACGGGCCAGCGAATCCCACAGCCGGATGGAAAAGCTCGGCATCTCTAGGGATCTGTATCAGGAGATCGTCACGTCGGGCGAATTGGTGCATCGGAACCTCGCCGCACCGGCCGACGCCTTCTATGCGGGCCTTGGCCGGAAATTCCTGATGTTCGCCTGGGATACCGACCGGGGTGTGGTCGAAGGCACCGGCTTCGAGGAAGTCGATCGCGTCGAGAATGCCGAGTTCATCCTCTGTGCCGGGACCGATCATCAAGAGCTCGCCGCGTATGAAGCCGAGCTTCAAGCGGCTCTGAAGAGAAACCTTCCCATGATCTGCGCCAACCCCGACAGGGTCAGTGTGCAGCCTGACGGGTCGTTGAAAATGTGCCCGGGCGCCGTCGCGGAAGCCTATCAAACCATGGGCGGCCAGGTGCGTTGGCACGGGAAACCGACGGAAGAGGTCTACCGCATCTGCGGCGAAATCGCCGGCTCTCTGGACCGCGCCATCGGCGTCGGCGACAGCCTGATCCACGATATCAAGGGCGCCAACGATGCGGGCATCGCCTCGCTGCTGATTTGCGGCGGCATTCATGGCGAGGAAATCGAACAGCCGATCACCGCCGCCGGGATCGCCCGCATCGGAGCGCAGTACGGCGCGACGCCGACCTATGCGGCGGCACTGTTCCAGGCGTAGGGCGGCGCTACCACAGCGCCTTGAATCTTATACCTGGAAGCGACCGAGATCAGTTTTCCAAATCAAGGGCGGTGTGCGCTAGTCCACCGAACAGGCGAGCGTGCGGCTGATATGGGTCATCGGGCGGCCGCTTTCCGCCGCCCAGTCGTTGAAGGCCGCCTGCACCGCAGTCATGTCCCGTTTGGATTTCGGGTCCTGATCGACAATGCTTTCGCGGATCAGCGCCTGCACCACATCGCGGGACGTGATGAAACTGTCCACGCCCATGAAGCGCAGGAAATACATGCCCGTGTGGCCGCCCAACCGGCTGGCGCGTTTCTTCAGCATCCACAAAAGCCCGACATAGTCCGTCGCCGGCCAGTCCCCGACAACCTTGCCGAACGATCCGGCCTCCGCCGCCACCTCCCGGACAAAGGCCGCGTTCTGTTGTATCGAACGGATCTTGGTGGCGTGGCGGACGATGCCGTCCTGTTTCAGATAGGCATCCAGGTCTTCGTCCGTCTTGAACGCCATCCGGGCCGGATCGAAACCGTCGAACACCTCCTCGAACCGTGGCCATTTGCTGTCGACCACCCGCCAATTAAAGCCCGCCTGAAAAACGCACTTCGACATCGTCGACAGCCAGCGGTCATCGGGAATGCGCGCAAGTTTCGCGGGCGGCAAAGGGTCGGAAAGCGTCTTTTCGAATGCTCTCGCCCCCCCTTTGCGATTGGCGGCCAGAGCGAAGATCTCGTCGAAAGAGCGTTTGTTCGCCATCTTGCCCGTCCTAAACGATCCGTTCCCCAGCCCGGACCGGAACCGCCAACCGGTTTTCCGGCGGGCTGAGCGGACAGATATAGGCCGGGTTCAAGGCACAGGATGGGGTATAGGCGAAGTTGAAATCGAGCAGCAGCCGCCCGCCGTCACTCAGGCCGAGATCGGCACCCTTGATCGCGTCCAGCAAGTACCGCCCGCCGCCATAGGTTTCGCCGCCGCTGGTCGCATCGCTGAAAGGCAGGAACAATCCGCCGCCATATCCGTCGATCCACCATAGGGTCAGTTCCGCTCCAAAGCTCTCCGCCAAACCGTTCGTTCGCGCCACGGGCCGCCGGGCAAGCGTTCCGTCATCACCGACCGAGACGGTTTCCGAGGGACCGTCAATCGCGACCGTATCCACTTCAAGACGATAGTCCGGATTGTAGTCGAACATGGGAATAGCGTGCCACGCGCGCCGCCGGTCCGCCGGCACGGGAGACATCGGATGGTTTTTGTAGAGAGCGGAACGGACGGCGCACCAATGGGCCCAGGCCTTTTCCGGCTCGGGCATGGCGCGTACTTCCGCGTAAAGCGTCGCGATGCGCCGGCGCCAATCCGCCAGCGCGAGGCCGGGCGGAAGACCGGTTTCGGTCTCCCCTTCGTAACGCGAGGGCGGAGACAAGGCCGTCACAGCGGCGCTTCCTCGACGGTGACCGCGTTGCCGTAAAAGGCGACCAGGCCTGCCAGTTCGGCCGCGAAGTCGAACGGCGTCTCGTAGCTCCAGGCAATCCGTTCCGCCGCGACCGAGCCGTCCGCGCCCTGCAGGTCGAAATAGGCCGCATCGCCTTTGAGCGGACAGTGCGTGCTGTGGTCGTTCCGTTTCAGGGCGTCGGACACGTCCTGGCGCGGGAAATAGACCACAGGGTCGTAGATATCCTTGCCGACTTCCAGCAACCGCACGGCCGCCGTGCTCTCCGCCAGAACCGCGCCGTCGCGGAGCACCCGCACCCGCCGCTCAATCGGCTTGATGCGCATGAAATGCCTCGGTTCAGCCGGGTTGTGGGCGGCCGCGGTCACCAGGGTGACCGCTTCCTTGTTTAGTGTCGTCGCGTCCATCGTCTCACTCCTCCATGCGCCTAGCCGGGTTTCGACCGCGCGGTGGCGGCGCCCCAACTAAAGTGTGATCGTCCTCGCCGCTTTCCAGACCACGCCACCCTACCTGGACAATGAGCGATCCGAAATGCGAGTATTTTCTCCAACATGGATTGATTTCGATCCTTCAATTTGCTGTGAACGGAGACGCGAAAACGGTGACGCGGCCAACGAGGGATTTGAAGTGGGATGCGGTGCGCGTGTTCTTGAACATCGCGCGTTCCGGCAGTCTGCGCGGCGCGGCCGAACGGGAATCGGTCAACCATGCCACCGTCGCCCGCGCGCTCGGCGCCCTGGAACGGGATCTGGGGGCCCGTCTGTTCGAACGTTCGCGTCTCGGCCTGCAGCTCACCCAGGCGGGCGAGGAGCTGATCCAATCCGCCGAAAAGATGGAACAGGAGGCGCGTTCGATACAGCGGCGCATTTCAGGCCGTGACGAGCGGCCTTCGGGCAGGGTCACCGTGAGCGTTCCGCCATTGCTGGCTTACTGTTTTCTTGCGGAACATTTCGCGCGCTTTTCCGCGCTGTATCCGGAAATCGACCTGGACGTTAAGATCACCAACGCCTTTGCGGACCTGCTGCTGCGGGAAACCGACGTTTCGATCCGGATCGCCTATGACGTCGACGACGACGTGGTCGGCCGCCGGCTGATCCAATACAAGCGGGCGGTGTACGGCTCGCATCAGTATTTCCAGGACAGGCCGGACCTGACCGCGGGCGACGGACGGGAAGCGTCCTGGATCGGATGGTCGGACGACGGCGCGACGCCGGCCTGGGTCAAGGAAAGCGACTTTCCCAAAGCGCAAGTCAAACACATCATGCCGGAAGCCGTCCTCCATATAGAGGCGGCGGCGAACCATATGGGGATCACCTACTTGCCCTGTTTCATCGGCGACAGCGACCCGCGCCTTGCCCGCGCGCCCGGAACCCAACCCGCCGACGACCGGTCGCTGTGGCTTCTACTCCACGGCGACTTACGCAAGACGGCGCGGGTTCGGGCCTTCGTTGATTTCATGGCCGAGGCGATCCGGGGCCAGCTCCCCCTGATCCGCGGAGAGGCGGCATGACGGACAACCCTCTCTTAAGCGCCGGCAACGATCGGACGGATCAGGATTGGTCTGCCCTTGCCCAGCATCTGGCGGGGCATGGCCTCGACCTCGATCTCTCGGAAAACCCGCCGCGGCGCTTCGCCAAGGGCTACGGCAATCTCAATTTCCTGATCCATGTGGACGGTTCGCCGATGGTCCTTCGGCGGCCGCCGCTCGGACCGATCCCGCCGGGAGCCAACGATATGGGACGGGAAAGCCGGATTCTGAGCCGCCTTTGGGAGGCCTTTCCCCTGGCGCCCCGTTGCCATCACTTTTGTAACGACGCGGCGGTTCTCGGCGCGCCCTTCTTTCTGATGGATTACCGGCCGGGCCTGGTGATCGGCGCGGCGTCGCCGGAGGGTCTCGCCGCATCGCAGAAATCCAAGATCGGCGAAGACCTGATGCGCGTCCTGGGCGGCTTGCACGCGGTCGACCCCGCCACCGTCGGCCTGGACGATCTGGGCCGGCCGGAGGGGTTCCTGGAACGCACCGTTGCGGGCTGGTTGAAGCGCGCGAGCCTCGCCTGGGACAAGACGCCGCCGCTCGTCGAAGCACTCGGCGCATGGCTGAGCGCGAGCCGGCCCGGCGAAGGCGCGGTCACGCTGATCCATAACGACTATAAACTGGACAATGTGATCCTGGACCCCGGGAGCTTGGAACCGGTCGCCGTGCTGGACTGGGACATGGGCACCCGGGGCGATCCGCTGTTGGATCTGGCCGTCACCTTGAGTTACTGGACCGAGCCTGCCGACCCGGACGTCATGCATCGTCTGAACCAAATGCCGACCGGCGAGGACGGGTATCCCAGCCGATCCGACGCCCTGACACTCTATGCCCGGGAGACCGGGCGCGATCTGTCGGACTTTCTGTTCTACCGCGTGCTGGGGCAGTTCCGCCTGTCCGTCGTCTTCGCCCAGCTTCACCGGCGCTGGCGCGAAGGCGGCACGGAGGACCCGGCCTTCGCCGCCTTCGGCGCCTTGGCCGACGACCTGCTGGACTTTGCGGAAGCGATCCGCCTCGGAGAGGTTTCGTGACAGAAGAAAACGGACTGTGAGGCGGCTGGAGCCTCGCGCCTTAATTCGGACGCAACTGAGATCTTCTTGGAAGCCTTCCGGGCAGGAGCCGTTGCACCGGCGATGCAGCGCATCGGCAAGGGGCGGCGCCGCATCCGGAAGGTTTCCAAGAAGACCGAAGGCGGCGTATCAATGGGTCCAAATTAAGGCACAAGGCTCTAACCCGCTGACAGCTTGGCCCGCAGCGCTTCTACCCGCTTTCTGTTCACTCCGAAATCGTTGCGCCCGACGCGGGAGCCGGACCGCACATGCAGCGTGCGCTTGTCGATCAGAAACTCGACATCGTCGACATAGCGGAAAATCGCCGACTTCACCGTGAAGGCGAGATAATTTTCCTCCGCCGTGACCAGTTCCGCGCCGATTTCCTCCATCGCGGCTTTCAGTTTCGCGATGCCCGGATTCTTCAAAGGCTCGACATAGCCGGGCGCATCCTTCGGCGCTTGGCTTGAAACGCAGTTCTTCCATCGGCCACAGGCGGTCAGTTCACCCTTATCGGCCAGACCCGGCGAGGAATATCCCGCCGACTGCCACCCCATGACAAAGCCGCCGGCAATCATGGTGAAGACCCCAATTGCGATAAAAACCCACACGCGCCGAATCCATTTCATCCATCGTTCCTGAAGACGCCGAAGCCGAAGCACGGTAGCGTGCGGTTCCCAATGATCAACCGGTTTGGTGACGCAGCTGTCCATCCCCACACCCTCCCGCGCCGTTCGCTGGGCCGGTTTCTCCGCCATGTGCCTGGGTATGTTCATGGCGATCCTGGATATCCAGATCGTCGTGACCTCGCTGCCCGCCATCCGCGATGCGTTGGACATTCCGGCCGACCGGATGAGTTGGATTCAGACCGCCTATCTGATCGCCGAGGTCATCGCCATCCCGCTCACCGGCTTCCTGACCCGGTGCCTGACCCTGCGCGGCCTGTTTCTGATCAGCCTGTCCGTCTTCACAATCGCCTCCTTCGCCTGCGCCAACGCGCCGGACTATGAAAGCCTGATCGCCGCACGGGTCGTGCAGGGTCTGGCCGGCGGCTGTCTTATCCCGCTTGTCTTTTCCGCCGTCTTTCTGCTGTTTCCGGAACGGGAACAGGGGGCCGCCACGACGATGGCGGGCGCGCTCGCCGTTTTGGCCCCAACCCTGGGCCCGACCATCGGCGGGTACATCACCGAAACCTATAGCTGGCCCTGGCTCTTCCTGGTCAACATCGCGCCGGGCATCTTGGCCCTGGCCGTGGCAACGCGGTTTCTACCCAAGGAGAGAGCGGATTTAAGCCTGTTGTCGCGATTGGACTGGACCTCGGTCCTGATGCTTGCCGCCGGCCTGACCTGTCTGGAAATCGCCTTGAAGCAGGGGCCGGAACAGGGATGGCGTGCGCTCCCCGTTCTGACCTTGCTGGCGGTGACGGCGCTCACCGCCGCCACGTTCATCCGCCGCAGCCTCGCGCGCGAGGAACCGGTGGCGCAACTGCGTCTGTTCCGGGACAGAAACTTCGCCATCGCCTGCGGGTTGAGCTTTCTGTTCGGCATCGGGCTGTTTTCCTCGGTCTATCTGATGCCGGTGTTCCTGGGCCTGGTGCGCGGCCACACGCCGTTCGATATCGGCCTGACCATGCTGGTGACCGGGGCGGCACAGCTCGCTGTCTCGCCGCTTGTCGTCCAACTCGAACGGCGGATGGACGCCCGGCTGCTGACCGCGCTGGGGTTTCTGGGCTTCGCCATCGGGCTTGCGATGAGCGGCTTTCAAACCCGCGCCACCGATTTCGACGAGATGTTCTGGCCGCAGATCGTCCGGGGCGTGTCCATCATGTTCTGCCTTCTGCCGCCGACGCGTCTGGCGCTTGGCCAGTTGGCGGACAAGGACATTCCCGACGGCAGCGCGCTGTTCAATCTGATGCGCAATCTGGGCGGCGCGATCGGAATCGCCTTGGTCGACACGGTGCTGTGGCAGCGCACCCCGCATCATGCGGAGGGGATCGCCCAAGGCCTGGTCGACCGCGACCCGGCCGCCGCCGACGCCGTCGGCCTGCCCGTGGAGATGCTGCCGCCGCCCGGCGTCGAGCCCACAGCGGAGGAACTGGCCTTCATCGAACCGCTGCTGGAGAGGGCGGGCCTGGTGGAGGCCGTCAACGAGGCTTGGTTGCTGATCGCCTTCCTGACCGCCGTGGGGCTGGTTTTCCTGACCCGGGCGCGCCGTACACCGCCGCCGGGTTCTGCTTGATTCACGGACCGCGGCGCTCTTCCTGCGCTAAATCCGCTGCAGGTTTCGAACGGTGCGGTCGGTTTCTTCGGTTCCGGTGTTCAGCGTGGTGTTCGGTTCCAGCAACAGGATGTCGCTCGGCACCTCGGCCACAGGCCGGTGTTCGACACCATGGGGCACGACCACGAACTCCCCCGGTTCGACAACAACCGGGTCCTGGCCGCGCAATTCCATGCGCAGGCGACCTGTGACGACCAGGAACATCTCGTCTTCAACCTCGTGGCTGTGCCAATCGAACGCCCCTTCGAACTTGGCCAGCTTGACCTGCATGTCGTTGATGTCCGCCGCGACGACGGGCGTCCAGGGCCTGTCGATTTTGTCGAACGCAGCCGACAGCACCTTCTTCTCAATCATCCAGGAACTCCGTCAAAATCGAAGAGACCGTTCTCTAAAACAGATCCGCAAGGACGAAGAGATCGGCGGTGGCCGGGCTGTAGGCGACCGGCGTGTCGTAGAGGACGGCCAGGCGCATCAGCGCTTTGACATCCACATCGTGCGGCTGCGCGCTCATCGGATCGATAAAAAAGATCAGACCGTCGATGGCGCCTTCGGCGATCAAGGCGCCGATCTGCTGGTCGCCGCCGCGCGGGCCGCTTTGCAGCCGTTTCACCCTAAGGTCCGGGTTCGCTTGTAGGACGATGGTTCCCGTCGTGCCCGTGCAGAAGATCTCGTGCTTTTTCAAGAGGTCGGCATGGCGGCTCACCCAGGCGGCCATCTGCTGTTTCTTGGCGTCGTGCGCGACCAGCGCGAAACGCCGCGGCCGGACCGCCTTGGCGCCGTGGCGCAAGGTGTAGTGCATGATGGATCGGACTTGATCCGCCAGACCGTCGCCGTTGGCCGGAAACGCCCCGTCGAAGGCGGCCGTCCCCACCGTGAAGCCCGCCGCGCCGGAGGCGGCGACATCGGCGATCCGGTCTTCGGTATCGATGCTGCCGGCAACGATCACCGGTTTGTCGACCGCTCCGCAGACCTGCTTCATCAAAGCCCCGACCGACCCTGTCGAGCGGTAGGCCAACAGATCCAGCCCGTCGACGCCGTCCTTTCCGCACAGCGCTGCGGCTTGCGCGACGATCTGTTCAATAGTGCCCTCCAGCCGACTGGGATGTCCGACGACCGTGCCCGGGAAGGGATAGTATTGCAGCGGTGTATCCTTGATGATCGGGATCACCAGATCCGCCCGCGTCCCGCCAAGCAGGAAATCCACGTTCAGATCGACCGCGGCTTGGGCTGAGCGGATTTCACTTTCCGCATCCAGGCTGACCACTTCCAGATAAACGCGGGCGCCGGACGCCCGGATCTTGTCGGTTAGCCGTTTCAGATCGGGGATCGGCAGGCCGACATCCTTGAACCCGATATGCCGTGCGCCGCCGGCGATGACATCGTCCACCCGGTCGTAGGCATCCGGAACGGTCTGGTCCTCGCGGGTCAGCATGAAGATGAAGTCGAACGCCATCAGGCCGCCTCCCGCGCCGCCGCAGCGGCCATCATTTCAGCATAATGCATGGCGGTCTGCAGGCTGGCCGGGTCGGCAACCCCCTGCCCTGCAATGTCGAACGCCGTACCATGGTCCGGACTGGTCCGCACGAAGGGCAGACCCAAGGTGATGTTCACACCCTTTTCCAAACCTATGTATTTCACCGGAATTAATCCCTGATCGTGGTATTGCGCCACTACGACATCGAATTTTCCTTGTCGCGCCTGCATGAAGACCGTGTCACCAGGCCAGGGCCCCGTCACCTCGATGCCTTCGGTCTGCGCCGCTTTGACCGCCGGTGCGATGATCTCGATCTCCTCGTCTCCGAAAAGCCCGCCCTCGCCCGCATGCGGGTTGAGACCCGCAACCGCGACCCGGGGATGCTCTATACCAAGCCGTTGCCCACCCTCGTGGGCAAGACGGATGGCGCTCATCTGGGCGTCGAAATCGGCGCGCTCTATCGCCTGCCGCAAGGAGCAGTGAATGGTCACCAGAACGGTGCGCAGCTCGTCATTGGCCAGCATCATGGCGACCCGCGCCGCACCCCCCTTATCGGCCAGGATCTCCGTATGTCCCGGATAGCCGATACCCGCCGCGGAGAGAGCCTCCTTGTGGATGGGTGCCGTCACCAATCCGGCGACATGTCCCGCCACAGCCAGACCGATCCCGGCAACGATGGCATCGTACGCGGCCTGGCCGCATTCCGCGCTGACCTGACCCAAGGCCGGCGCCCCCTCGAGCGCGCTGGTTCGAAGAAGGCGTACGCCCTTCCGGTCGGAAGGCGTGACGGTTTCCAACCGGTCAAGCACGCTAACGGAAAGTCCGGACGCGTATCGGTCGAAAGCCGGCAGCATCACGGCGGGATCTCCCAGCACCACGAACGGCCGGGACGCCTCCGAAGAGGCCAACGCCTTTGCCACGATTTCCGGCCCGATCCCCGCCGGATCCCCCATCGTCACCGCCAAGGGTGCGTTTGCGTTCTGCATCTCACTCTCTGCCTTCGCCATGGCCCTAACCATAGCAGGTCGGCGGCAGCGAAAAAGCGATATGAACTGACCTTTTTTGGTGATAATTAATCACGAATGGATCGCTCCGTGATACCGTCGCTTGACGATTTGCGTGCCTTTGAGATGGTGGCGCGCACAGGGTCCGTCCGCCAGGCGGCGGATGCACTGGCCCTTACGCACGGCGCGGTAAGCCGGAGAATTTCAAAACTGTCCCAGGCGCTCGGCCTGCCCTTGCTGGAACCGGACGGGCGGGGCGTCCGGTTGACACCGGCCGGAGAGCGCCTTGCGAAAGCGACCGCTGACGGGTTTGCAATAATCACCGGTGCACTAACCGAATTGCGGCAGGAGACCGCGACCACCCCCATTGTGATTTCCTGCGAACGGTCGGTCGCCATCCGCTGGCTGATCCCGCGCCTCAGCGACTTCCAGGCGGCGCACCCCGATGTGGACCTCCATCTTTCCGTCGGCGGCGGCGCATTGGACTTCGCCCGCGACCGGGTCAGCGTCGCGTTGCGGCGGCTGGATTTTCCCTTGAATCCCGACTGGTCGGTTGAGCCGCTGATGCAGGAGGAAGTCGGCCCCGTCATGCCGCCCGACTATGCCGCGCGGTTCAGGGCGGGGGCGTATACGGCGCTTGCCAGCGGTACCCGGCCGGATGCCTGGAGCGGCTGGCTGGAGCGCCACCCGGATGCCCCCAAGCCCGCAGAAATCCGGTTCATGGATCATCACTTTCTGATGGTGGAAGCCGCCGCATCCGGATTGGGGGTCGCACTCTGTCCAAAAGTGCTGGCTGTCGACGATCTGGACCGCGGCCGCCTCATCGCTCCCTCGGGGTTTTCGCGTGACGGCACCGCCTACGGCCTGATCCGGCCCAAGGGCGCAGAGCCGGACGGTGTTGCGGCTTTACGGAACTGGCTTACCGCACAGACCGCCGCGCTTTGAGGCGAAGCACCGCAACCGGCGCTTGACCTTCCAGTGACTGGAAGCCCTATATCCTTCCCGACAACAGGAGCTTTCAGCCTTGAACGCATTGGCCGAACCATTCACCGACACGAAACCGGAAACCCGTATCGTCGATTTCGGGGTGTCCGGCATGCATTGCGCCAATTGCGCGACGCAGGTGGAACGGGTCTTGCGCGATGTCCCCGGCGTGCGCGCGGTGTCGGTCAATTTCGCCCTGGAAAGCGTCCGGGTCGAGGCGGAGACAGCGGTCCGCACAAGTGCGCTTGCCGCCGCCACCGAAGGCGCCGGTTTTCCTGCGCGCTTCGACCGGGAAGCGGAGGATGGCGCTCATCGGGCGCTGACCCGGGAGGTCATTCTTTCAGCCCTACTGACCGTGCCGCTGGTTTCGCAAATGCTGTTTCCGCTGTTCGGCTGGTCCTACCATCTGCCCGGTTGGGCGCAATTCGCGCTGGCCCTGCCGGTTCAGGCTTACATCGGCCGGCGGTTCTATCTCGGCGCCTGGGCCAGCCTGAAGAACCGGGCGGCCAACATGGATGTGCTGGTGGTGCTGGGAACGACCACGGCCTTTCTCTATTCGCTCTATCTCACACTTGCCGGCGCGGCGGCTCAGGGGCTGTATTTCGAGGCCTCCGCGGTCATCATCACGCTGGTCTTGCTGGGTAAGCTGTTGGAGACCCGGGCCAAGGACCGGGCCACCGGCGCGATCCAGGCGCTGATGGCGCTGACGCCGATGTCCGCGAGGCGGGTAACCGACGACGGTTTGGAAGAGATCCCGATTTCACAGGTTCGTGTCGGCGACCTCCTTTCCATCGCGCCGGGGGAAACGGTGCCCGTGGATGGGGTCATCGTCAGCGGCGCGGCCGATATGGACGAACGTCATTTGACCGGAGAGAGCCTGCCCGTCCACCGTGGCGAGGGCGAGGCGGTCTCCGCGGGCGCCGGCAACCTGACCGGCGTGTTGACGGTCCAGGCGACGGCCGTTGGCCAGGATACACGGCTGGCCCGGATCACCGATCTGGTGCGGACCGCCCAATCGAAAAAAGCGCCGATCCAAAAACTGGTCGACCGCATCAGCGCCGTCTTCGTGCCCGCCATCGTGGCGATCGCGATCCTCTCCTTTGCCGGTTGGATACTTGCGGGCGCGGGTTTGGAACCCGCCGTTCTGGCCGCCGTCTCCGTGCTGATCATCGCCTGCCCGTGCGCCCTGGGGCTTGCCGCGCCCGCCGCGGTCGCCGCCGGTCTGGGCGCTGCGGCGAGGGCCGGCATCCTGGTCGCCGACCTGGAATCCGTCGAACGCGCGGGCACGGTACGCACGGTCGTTTTCGACAAGACGGGCACGCTGACCAAAGGCGAACCGCGGATCGCCGCCGTCGATTGGACGGACGGGCGGGAAGATCCCGGCGCGTTGGCCGCCGCCGTCGCCGTACAAAGTAGGAACGACCACCCCCTGGCGCGCGCCATTCTCACGCTCGATCCCGGCGAGGACGGCGCAGCGGCGCCCGTGGATGACTTCGCCCTGATCCCGGGCAAAGGCGTCCGCGCCACCGTGAACGCCCAGACCGTTCTTTTGGGCAGCCCGGCCATGATGGCAGCCAGCGGCATTGAAATACCGGCGACACTCGATCCCCATGGAGCCGCGGGGACCCCGGTCTATCTCGCCATCGATGGGACCTGCAGGGCACGTTTTCAGATCGTCGACCAGATCCGCGATGAATCCGCAGCGGCGGTCGCCGCCCTGAAGGCGACGGGACGGCGCACAGTGCTGTTGTCCGGCGACGCCCAGGCAGAGGTGGACCGGATCGCCGCCGCCCTGGAAATCGACGAAGCCCTCGGCGGGATCGGGCCCGAGGACAAGGCCGCCGCCATCCAACGCCTGCAGCAGGACAGCGGGCCTGTCGCCATGGTGGGCGACGGCATCAATGACGCCCCGGCGCTGGCGACCGCCGATATGGGCATTGCCATGGGTGACGGGGCGAATGTCGCGATTCAAACCGCGGGAATAACCCTGATGCGGCCCGACCCGGGACTGACCGCCGCTGCACTACAGATCTCCAAACGCACCCTTGCCAAGATTCGGCAAAACCTGTTCTGGGCCTTTATTTACAACGTCGTGGGCATACCGCTGGCGGCACTGGGCTATCTCAGCCCCGCCCTTGCCGGTACCGCCATGGCCATGAGTTCCCTTTGTGTCGTCGGCAACGCCGTCTTGCTGACCGCATGGCGTCCGCGGTTGAAAGGACAGAAGATATGAATATCGGAGAAGCCGCACGCCAGTCCGGCCTGCCGGCCAAGACCATTCGCTATTATGAGGAAAGCGGCCTGATCGCGCCGGCCCGCCGGACCCACGCGGGGTACCGCGACTACGCGGAAAGCGATATTCACACGCTGAAATTCCTCAAACGCGCCCGCGATCTGGGCTTTTCCGTCAAGGATTGTTCGACCCTGCTGTCGTTGTACCAGGACCGCCAGCGCTCCAGCGCGGATGTGAAAGCGGTCGCCCAACAGCATATCGACGCTATCCGAGAGAAAATCGCCGAACTTAAGCAAATGGACGCAACGCTTTCGGTGCTGGTGCAACGCTGCCATGGCGACGACCGGCCCGACTGCCCGATTCTCAAGGACCTGGCCGACAAAACATAAGGTTTGTCGCGTAATCGTGTCTTTGGCCCCGGACCGGAACTGCTATTCTAGCGGAACACGGACTCTCGAACAGAAAGCGGCACGGTATGTGGCGGCACCTGATTTTGGCGGTTTTCCTGGCGATCCTCTCAATTGGGGGCGCGACGGCTCAGGATACAACCTTGGCCTTCGGCAAGGCCGGCAACCCGGCACGCGTCGACCGAACTGTGGAAATCACCACCAGCGAGGGCGGCTTTAGCCTCTCCTCCGTCTCGGTCCGGGCCGGCGAAACGGTCGAGTTCCGCGTCACGAACAAAGGCGAGGAACTGCATGAATTCCTGATCACCACGCAGGCGGATTATCGCGAACATCTGCAAAAGATGGCGGATATGATGGAGGAGGGTGAGGACGGCGCCGATATGATGCGGGAAGCCACTCTGCAGGAAGGACAGATGATGGACGACCCCAATATTCTGTTCGTGGAGCCCGGCTTTACAGAGACACTGGTTTGGACCTTCACCGAGCCTGGCGATCTGATTTTCGCCTGCAACGTCGTAGACGGGAGCGACCGCAGCATCCAGGGCGCAATTACCGTCTTCCCGCGGTAGGCACGATAACGGAAATCGCGTTCGTCCTGGCCGAAGGAACTAATAAATCACCAGGGAAGCCTGGCCCAGCCCGTCGATCTCCATCTCAATCCGGTCGCCGGCCTCGACCCAGACGGTTTTGACGATGCTGCCCAGGGTCACGAACTCGCCGGACCGTAAAGGCTGCCCTTGGGCGGCGCGCTCGTTTGCAAGCCAGGCGAGCGCATCCATCGGATGGCCAAGGATATCGGCCCCCGTGCCCTCGCCGATCAGCGCACCGTTGATCTTCATCCAGCCGGTCAGCGCGTCCATCTGAATCGGATCGACCGCCGCACCGGGTCCCAATACACAGCCCGCATTGAAGAAATCGTCGGCGACAAGGGAACTTGTCGGACGTTTGGTGAAGTCCGTCCAACGCTCGTCCACCAGTTCGATGCTGGCCATCGCGGTCGCGACGGCGCCGCCCGCCGATGCGCGGTCGTAGCCGCCGTGCCGCGGCGGCATATCGCCGCCCAGCATGACGGCGATCTCGCATTCAACGCCGGGGCGGACCAGGGACGCGCGCGGCATCGCCGCCTGCTCCGCATAGACCGTCTTGGCGCGGACCCTGCCGGCACATGGATGATCGATCTTGAGGTAATCCTGCATCACTTGCGTTGTGCAGCCGATCTTATGCCCGGCGAGCGGCCCGAACTCCGGCTCCAGCAGTGCATGCAGGCGGTCCTGGATTGCGTAGGCATGTTCCAGTGGGACGGATTCCGGGTCCATCGGAAGCCTGTCCAAGGGCCGGACGGTTTGCCGGGCCTGCGCCAACGCCGAAGCCGCTTCCCCGATGTCACTTTGCTGTACGACCATTTAACTCCCCGGCCCCGCCTGTTCGCGGTTTCACTTTTTCGACTTTGTCCTATATCACTGCGCAAGATACAACAAAGTCCAGCCGGAACGGCTGGCTCTAATGAGGAGGTTTCGACCATGAACGCGGAAGCGGCGGCCGCACTGACATCCGAACGGCAGTTGGCGCTAGCCGAATTGTCTGAAGCCTTCGGCGGGCGCATCAGCACGGCGACGGCGGTGCGGGAACAGCATGGACGGGACGAAAGCTACCACGCGGTCAAAGCGCCGGACGCTGTATTTTTCGCCCAGTCGACGGAAGAAGTCGCCGAGGCGGTTAAGATCTGCGCACGCCATGGATTGCCGATCATTCCCTTCGGAACGGGCACCGGACTGGAAGGGCATGTAACCGCGCCCTTCGGCGGCCTGTGCATCGACGTGTCCGGGATGAACGAAATCCTCTCGGTCAATGCCGAGGATATGGATGTCCACGTTCAGGCGGGCGTGACCCGGAAACAATTGAACGAGTATTTGCGCGACACCGGGCTGTTCTTCCCGATCGATCCGGGTGCGGACGCGTCGCTCGGCGGGATGGCGGCGACGCGGGCGTCAGGCACCAATGCCGTGCGCTACGGCACGATGCGGGAAAATGTCCTCAATCTCACCGCCGTCCTCCCCGACGGCCGGATCGTGCGGACCGCCCGGCGGGCCAAGAAATCCTCCGCCGGCTACGACCTGACCCGCCTGTTCGTGGGATCGGAAGGCACCTTGGGCATCATCACCGAGTTGAGCCTGAAGGTGTACGGCGTGCCGGAGGCGATCTCGTCGGCGGTCTGCGCCTTCCCGACCCTGGACGATGCGGTGAACACCACGATCCTGACCATTCAGTCGGGCGTCCCCGTGGCGCGGGTCGAACTGGTCTCCAAGGAAATGATGCAAGCCTTCATCTCCTACTCAAAACTCGAAGGATATGAGGAGTCCGACTATCTGTTTTTCGAGTTCCACGGCTCCGAAAGCAGCGTGAAGGAACAGGCCGAAACGGTGGAGGCCATCGCCGAAGATTTCGGCGGCACCGGTTTCAAATGGGCGACCAAGCAGGAAGACCGCAACGCGCTGTGGACGGCGCGGCACAATGCCCATATGGCGACGCGCTCGCTGCGTCCCGGATGCGAGGTCTGGGCCACCGACGTCTGCGTGCCGATCTCGCGCCTGACCGAGATCGTCTCCGACGCCAAACGGACCATGGACGAGATGGGGTTGGTCGGCACCATCGTCGGCCATGTCGGGGACGGCAACTTCCATATCGGCTATGTCGTCGATCCGAACAGTCCGGAAGAGTTGGAGCAGGCCGGGCGGCACAATCAGATGCTGATCGAACAGGCGATCGCCATGGACGGAACCTGTACCGGCGAACACGGTATCGGCGCGGGCAAGCGAAAGTTTCTGGAAGCGGAACATGGCGAGGCGGTCAGCGTCATGCGCATGATCAAGGACGCCATCGACCCGGACGGCATTATGAATCCGGGCAAGGTCCTGCCCTAGAGCCTCGCGCCTTAATTGGGACGCAATTGAGATCTTCTTGGAAGCCTACCGGGCAGGAGCCGTTGCGCCGGCGATGCAGCGCATCGGCAAG